>Ga0307414_10000021_pt1 | contig 213521 bp, 168 predicted proteins | sample DK1Ometagenome_FD_203804 | JGI IMG/M metagenome (GOLD analysis project Ga0307414, IMG submission 203804) | Maize rhizosphere microbial communities from greenhouse at UC Davis, California, United States - DK15-O-3 | ecosystem: Host-associated > Plants > Roots > Rhizosphere > Soil | place: USA... | reverse complement strand
GGCATCAGTTCTAAAAGTGATTCATTGATCAGGTGTCTAATCATTCTCTTTTCTCCCACTTATTTACTACTTTTGCGCCAAGAATGGCTATGCAAAAAATAAGGAATTTCTGTATCATCGCCCATATAGACCATGGGAAGAGTACACTAGCGGATAGATTGCTGCAAGAGACCCAGACGGTCGCTGACCGTGATATGCAGGATCAACTATTGGATAATATGGATTTGGAACGTGAGCGTGGTATCACGATCAAATCCCACGCGATCCAGATGAAGTATACCTATGAAGGTGAAGAATATACGCTCAACTTGATCGATACACCGGGTCACGTGGATTTTTCATATGAAGTTTCACGATCTATTGCTGCCTGCGAAGGTGCTTTGCTAATCGTGGATGCTTCTCAGGGAATTGAGGCACAGACTATTTCTAATTTGTATTTGGCATTGGGTCATGATCTGGAAATCATCCCGGTATTGAATAAAATTGACCTTCCCGGTGCAGACCCTGAAGCAGTCGCTGACGAAGTGATTGACCTGATCGGTTGTGACCGTGATGATATAATTTTGGCCTCAGGAAAGACAGGTATAGGCATAGATGATATACTTAAAGCAGTAGTGACTCGGATTCCTGCACCAAAAGGAGATCCTGATGCACCACTTCAGGCAATGATTTTTGATTCTGTCTATAATCCATTTCGTGGGGTAGAAGTCATCTTCAGGATCTTTAACGGGACATTCAGCAAAGGTGACAAGATCAAATTTGTGAATACAGGCCGGGAATATGAGGCTGATGAAATAGGTATTTTAGGCTTGAACCAAATCCCTCAACAGACCATGAGCGCAGGTAACGTGGGTTACTTGATATCAGGGGTGAAGGTGGCCAAGGAAATAAAAGTAGGGGATACTATCACTCACATCAAGAGGCCTTGCGACAAAGCTATTCAGGGGTTTGAGAATGTGAAACCGATGGTTTTTGCAGGGATTTATCCTGTAGAAACTACGGATTATGAGGAGTTGAGAGCTTCAATGGAGAAGTTACAGTTGAATGATGCATCGCTCGTATGGGAGCCTGAGACTTCCATGGCATTGGGTTTTGGATTCCGTTGCGGATTCTTGGGAATGCTCCATATGGAGATTATCCAGGAGCGTCTGGAACGAGAATTTGATATGACGGTAATTACTACCGTTCCTTCTGTTCAGTTCAAAGCGTTGATGACCAATGATACCTATCAGATCATCAATGCACCTTCAGACATGCCTGATCCTACGAAGATGAAGCATATCGAAGAGCCATACGTAAAAGCATCAATTATCACGGCTGCAGAATACGTTGGTGCGGTCATTACGCTTTGTATGGATAAGCGCGGACAGATCAAAAACCAGGTTTATCTGACTTCGGAGCGAGTAGAATTGACCTTTGATATGCCATTGGCAGAGATTGTATTTGACTTTTTTGATAAATTGAAAACAATCTCAAGAGGGTATGCCTCTTTGGATTATGAGTTGATCGGATACCAGGTCTCCCACATGGTAAGACTGGATGTAATGCTTAATGGCGAGCCGGTAGATGCTTTATCTGCGGTGGTGCATAGAGACAAGGCATATGAATGGGGCAAAAGATTGTGCGAAAAGCTCAAGGAACTTGTACCTCGACAGATGTTTGAGATCGCTATCCAAGCGGCTATTGGACAGAAAATTATAGCCCGAGAGACGGTCAAGGCATTGCGAAAGAACGTTTTGGCGAAGTGTTATGGTGGGGATATCTCCCGTAAGCGTAAGTTGCTCGAAAAGCAGAAAAAGGGCAAGAAGCGTATGAGGCAAGTCGGCAATGTTGAGGTGCCCCAAGAAGCATTTATGGCGGTGCTGAAGCTGGATTGATCCATTTGGGATTTGGGATTTACGAGATCAGCTAGGCTATCAAGAATCAAATTGTTGCTTTTACATTTTCGAATTTGTTTTTGTGGATTTTCATGTATAAAATGAATTTCACATCTATATAATTCTTGAAATGAAGCAGCTAATGATCAAAAGAACGAAACAGTTTGCTGTAGATGTATGGCGAATGTGCTCCAATTTGCCTCATTCGAGAGAATATAATAGTTATGTAAATCAGTTATTAAGATGTTCTAGTTCAGTTGCCGCGAATTATCGTGCAGTTAGTAGGGCAAAATCAAAAGCCGATTTTCTAAATAAATTAAAGATAGTAGAAGAAGAAGCTGATGAAAGTCAGTTTTTTCTTGAGATACTGGATGAAATAAATAGTAGCAGGAACTTATCTTCTGAGATTAAACGATTAATTAAGGAGGCAGATGAAATTGTGGCCATTATTGTTTCAAGCATTAAAACATCAAGATCTTCATTATACTAAGTAATCTTAATCATCTTTTATAATTTGGGTTTAGAGTCTCATTGGATCTCGTAAATCTGAGTTCATAAATCAAAATTCTAAACAAAATATGCCTACACTTATTGACGGAAAGCAAACCTCAGCAGAAATTAAATCTGAAATCGCTGCGCGGGTAGCGGAAATTAAAGCGGAAGGAGGAAAAATCCCCCATTTGGCAGCAGTGCTGGTAGGAGATGATGGAGCGAGTCAGACGTACGTGAATGCAAAAGTAAAAGCTTGTGGAGAATGTGGTTTTGAGTCAACATTAGTACGATTGGAAGCTACTGTTTCCGAGGCCGAGCTGTTGAAAGTAGTGGAAGATATCAATATGAATCCTGAAATCGATGGCTTAATCGTGCAGCTTCCGCTGCCAAAGCATATTTCTGTAGAGAAGGTGACAGATAAGATCAAGCCTGAAAAAGATGTAGATGGATTCACGCCTGCCAATGTTGGACGAATGGCTCTGAACTGGCCGGCTTATGTAGCAGCCACTCCATACGGGATAGTCGAACTTCTCAAAAGGTATAAAATTGAAACCTCTGGCAAGCACTGTGTCGTGATTGGAAGGAGCCATATCGTGGGTAGTCCGATGAGTATCCTTATGGCTAGGAACGGCTATCCTGGAAATGCAACAGTTACTTTGACACATAGTCGCACTGCAAACCTTGCGGAAATAGCTAAGTCAGCGGATATTTTGATCGTGGCTTTGGGCAAGCCTCATTTTGTCACGGCAGATATGGTGAAACCTGGTGCGGTGGTGATTGATGTGGGAATTCATAGAGTGGAAGATTCCAGCAAGAAGTCCGGGTTCAAATTGGTGGGCGATGTAAAATTTGAGGAAGTGGCCGAAATAGCTTCAGCCATCACGCCAGTTCCGGGAGGAGTAGGGCCAATGACCATTGCTTCCCTGCTTTATAATACATTACTGGCCGCGGAGAAGAAAGTTTATAGCTAAATCTCGAAAATGTTTACAAAAGGTGATGAAATGGGTTGTTTTGAATGCCCAACGTTTCTACTTTTGCAGACCCAAACTGCGCACGTGGTGAAACTGGTAGACACGCCAGCTTGAGGGGCTGGTGCTTTAAGTAGTGTGGAGGTTCGAATCCTCTCGTGCGCACAGAAAAGGCCTGTACATAACGTATAGGCCTTTTTCTATTTTAATTATAGCGCTTTCTATAGCACTATAGCAGCAAGGTCCTTATTCTTTCGGGCATCGGGATATTTGGATCCTGGGTGATTGGCAACTGGATATCCTTTGTGCCATCATTGTATTCACTTCTGAATTCGTTACCAAAAACAGGTGTATTGATAAAGTTGCACATCAAAGGCTTACTGGTTTGTCCTCCTGATGCAGAGCTTCTGTAGTATCCATTAAGGATTGAATTCCGCACCCAGATAGAGATGTTGGGATGGTTGTAACATTGATGGCCTGTCACATGAGTTTGGTTGATGTAGTAATCTTCCCCGAATTTTGTATTTATGGTCGTCCGATAGTTGAAGTTCCCTTTGTAAAGTAAGATTGCAGGTTGGTTAGGCAATAAAAGTGCCTGCGGTTCAAAGTCTACTGTGTAGTATCCATCTGCAATAGGTTGGTTAACTTTAAGTGCATGGCTCCTCGCGATGTCCATGGGCTTACCTTCGTTGGAAAACATGGACCATTCGCGATAAGCAGTTCTGTCTTTTTCTATTATTTTAAATGCTTTCCCGGACAAATGAAAGGAATCACCTACATGAGCCTCCTGAAAATCCAGAAGGAAAACAAGACCGTTATAAACGCGCACTTTTGTGCTTCCCTTCGGCTGGGGTCTTAATTTTATAGTCTTTTCATCAAGTATGGATTGCTTCCCCTCAAATTCGAACGTATACCTTCCGATATGAATTATAAAAGTAAAGTTGTTGGTGGCCAATAAAGGACCTTCTGTGAAGTTTTGATTATCGAGAAACACATCTGTATTCACATCAGCGGAAGTGATGAAAAATTTTTCATCCTTCACATATCCAGTAACCGGAACTGTACTGTCACCAAATTCAAATCTATCCGGAAAGTCTGCCATAACCCTGTCCATAGACCATACAAGTTGACCACCCAAAAATGGATTCTTGGCGCTTATCAATCCGCCTCCTGCGTGTTTGAAGTTCACCATTCCGATGTGGTTTTCATTCTTTCCACCGTACAGAAATCCTACTCCCATTCCTCCATGTCGGCCTAATGCCGTTGTATCACAATCCTGAACCAATAAGGTCCATTCGTGATTTATATCTGCTGTAGATTGAAAGATAGAAGGAGTGAAGGGTGAAGACAGTTTTAACTGTTTCGGCTGACAGAAATTAATACTATGCGAGCTGAAAATAGCTCCATTTTGAGGGTGTATTAAATAAGGGTCCTGGCCCCCCAAATGTGGTCTATAATTTTCTGCCCCTGAAATTATGCTTGATCTTTCTGATCCGTCTGTTAGGATTTTCAATCTTCTAGTAAGGGGTGCGATTTTTATGGGATTGATCTGTAAAGTTTTCCCTGAAGGAATTATTAATTCATTTACGCGATCGTCTGCAAAAGCATCCAACCAACTTTGAGTGAAATTTTCCACTCCGACTTCTATAGGGGGAGTTTCAGGTCCTGGATCAACAGGAATTCCTTGATCTGGATTTTCAATTGAAGGGGTGGGAGCTGTGTCCGTTTTCACTTTAATTTCTTTTAGTGTGGCATCCATTGAATCTAGCCGCTGGGGCATGGCAGTATTCAAATCGGATAAATCTAATTCTATTATAACCTCTTTTCATTTGAAATATACGTAATCATAATATACGCTAGTAGTCCAAGTAATACAACCCCTCCAATCAATGCAAGAAGCTTTGGATTTCTTTTCACAGCTCGACCATTTGTCTTGACTGAATTTGAGGATTTCATGACCTCGATTCGCATCTTCACAAGCCAAAGCCTATTTATACCTTTCACCAGCCCGTATAATGGAGCCAGATGATAGATTCATCCAAATAAGAGGCCTGCTCATCCTTACTATTTTCTTACATTTATTACCCTAAACCTCTCCATTATGACCCGACTATTTACGTTATCACTCTGTTGTCTTGTATTATTGGCTACGAACTCATCATTTGCCCAGTCTGCGCAGTATCCTATCGTTAAAGGCTATGGTGGTATTTATGAAGTGCCTGATGCGATTGAGCGACCAGATCCAGATGGCGTGTATAAGATCGTAGTAGACATGTCCACTGGCGGAGAAGAAAATTCCGAAATTAGCCGCTGGGTAAATAATGTAGCAAGAATGGTAAACCTTCATGGTCTTGCCGGCGTCCCTAAAGAAAATATAAAAGTAAAAGTTGTAGTACATGGTGGTGCTATCTTCACAGTGTTGAACAATGAAGCTTACAAAAAGCAGTTCAACGTGGATAATCCCAATATGCCCGTATACAAGGCACTTGTGGATGCCGGAGTAGAGGTGCTGGTCTGTGGTCAGTCTATGCATGCACGGAATTTTCAGAAAAGTGACCTCTACGAAGGGGTAGATGTGGCTTTATCAGCATTGACCACGGTGACAACTTATGCTGCTCAGGGCTATACTGTTCTGAAATTTTAATTGGTCTCTGGAATAATTATTGGTTCAAGGGATGGATAATGACATGAAAAAAAATAACCCAAGTTCCAAAACAGCTGGGAAAGTAGTCTTCGGCTTTCTCTTCGCTGCTATTTTCCTGATTGGCATAGCAGGGCTGACATACTACACCCTTAATCGGCTGCTCCGATCAATGGATGAATTGACGCAGCCAAGCGAGAAACTTGATCTTCTTAATGAACTTCAGGCAGATATCATCCAGATCACTTACATAAACCAGCCAGGAATTGCGGATGATTTTCGAATTAAACCTTCTTCTATAAATTCTATCCATGAGAAACTGACAGAATTGGCTGCGCTGGCGGAAGATTCCGTGGAGGCGGCTGATATTCAGAGTATACGGGTCAATCTGGATACGTTAATTACAGGTTATATCAATCTATATGATGTCAAATCTAATTTGGCCAACCGCAATTTCACGCAAGAGGCACTGCGAAAAGTAGAGTTAGGTATACGGAGAAGGGCATCCAACGCCGAGATCCAATCGCTGGCTCAGCTTAGTCCCAAAGAATATATTTTCAATGAGCTGGAGCAGCAAAATGCTTCCCGTCAGGAATTGCAGACCAATAGGATTTCCAGCGACATTGACAAGCAGATTTCGCATGAAGAAGATAAACTAATTACTTACCTCAAAGATTTACAACAACAGAATGTGAGAGGCAACGGCAGAATGCAAACACTGACGTTAGATAGCATTCTTTACAACATCAGAGGGGTAATCAATCGAATCTATCGGGAAGAAGCTTATCAGCGACAGCGATTAGCAACTTTAGAAAGCAGATTGTCAAAAGATCAAAGTTTGGTGATCAGTACCATCCAAAGCTTGGTGGCAACCTTACAGAAAAGAGCGTTAGAGGAGTCTAGACAGACAAACTTATCTGCTCTTGGAATGACAAAGGAAATGATAATTTTCATTGTAGCGTTAGTAGCTTTAGCTATTGTAGGTTCAATCTTGATGGTGCATTCTATTCTTAAAGAGATTAAAGTCACACGAAACTATCAGGACAAACTTGAAGCTTCTAGATTGAAGTCAGAGCAGCTCGCCCGCTCCAAGCAAGAATTTCTTGCCAACATGAGCCATGAAATCCGAAACCCACTTCATGTGATTCAAGGATATAGATCGGTTCTTGAAAAGTCAAATTTAGATTCTGGCCAGCAGTCACATTTGAGAATGATCGGTTTTGCGTCAGATACATTGATGGAAATCGTAGATGAAGTGCTTGATTTTTCAAAGTTGGAAGCAGGCAAACTAAAATTGGAAGCTCATCCTTTTGACCCGGAGTCGCTTTTCGGGTCTCTTCAGAATTTCTTTGAACTGCAGGCATCTGAGAAGAAACTTGACTTTGATTGGTCACTGGATCTACCTACCGATAAATGGCTAATTGGGGATCAACTCCGTCTGAAGCAGATCCTGAATAACCTGTTGAGCAACGCTTTTAAATTTACATCCCATGGTTCTATCAGTGTAGATGTGTGGTGGGGAAATGATGTGCTACATGTAGAAATTAAGGACACTGGTATAGGAATGAGCTCCGAAGTGTTGGAAAAGGTGTTCAGGGAGTTTGATCAAGCAGATACTTCTATTTCTAGAAAATATGGAGGCACAGGATTAGGCTTAGCGATCGTGCAGCGTTTAGTTTCGCTAATGGAAGGAGAGATACATGTCGAAAGCGAAGAGGCTAAAGGGACCACAATGAAAGTGAGTTTGCCTATGGTTCCTGTAGATCCAGAACGTACTGCGTATAATTCTAATGAGATTGAAAGTTTGGACCTCACAGGTATCAAGATTCTTTTAGTGGATGATGATAAGGTTGGGATTCGCTACTTGGAAACAATCTTAAGTTATTTTGGGGCCACCATCATTGCATATCCTGGAGGTATCGATTTTCGTGATGAGTTCGTGGAAGTGGATTTTGATTTGGCTATTCTGGACATACAGATGCCCGAATTTTCAGGGTTTGACGTGGTGAAAAAATTGAGAAGCTTTCCACGTTATCAGGACTTACCGATTCTGGCTATGACTGCAAATGTTTTTGTGGAAGATCGTGAGAAAATGCTTGAAAATGGATTCAGTGATATCCTCTTTAAGCCTTTTCAAGAAAAAGTACTTATTGAGTGTTTAGGTAAGTTCTTTCCGGATCATATTGTGGAGCGTAAAGAGGCTTCTGAAACGTTCAGCAAATCGGAAAGTGAATTATTTGAACTGAAGGATTTAGCAAAATTCTGTATGGGTGATGAATTATTGCTCCAGGATATTGTGAGAGAGTTAATTGTAGAGACCAAAAAGGATTTGGATCTGCTAAAACAGTCTCGTCATACCGATGACTTTGATCAGATTCTTGAAATTTGCCATCAGTTGGGGAGTAGATTGGGACAGATAAAAAGCCCATCTGGGCAAGTGGCCAGAAAAATTGAAAATAGTATTAAGTTAGGGAAGAAGAATGGCCTCGGAGATGCGTTAAATCAGCTGGATGAAGAAGTTTGCATCCTGCTTTCAGCACTTTCCGGGGCCATTGAGAATTCTACAAAGGTGATGGATTAGTCAAGTCCGTATTTCTCCATCTTACTATATAAAGTTTTCCGGTCCATGTTCAGGATCCGGGCAGTTTTGGACTTGTTGAATTTTGTGTCCATCAGTACTTTTTGGATCAGTTCTTTTTCCTGCTCTACCCACTGCGATTTGTAGTCCTTTGGTGAAGGGAGCTCATTTTTCATGGTCATCATGGAGCTACCGCCAAGGCTGCTTGATGAGCCGATGGTGGAGCTTGGTTCATATAGGTCAGGAGGGAGGGCTTCTTTTTCCACCAGTGGTCCTGATGTAAGCAAGACAGCTCTTTTGATAATATTCCGTAGCTCACGCAAGTTGCCTGGCCAGTCATATGCCAAGAAGATTTCCCAAACTTCAGATGAAAACCCTTTTACGGATTTATTCAATCGTTCATTACTTTCTGCAAGAAACTGATCTGCAAAATCTTCCAAGTCATCTTTTCTTCTGCGAAGTGGAATGGCATTAAGGGTAAACTCATTCAGTCTGTGGTAAAGGTCTTCACGGAACTGCCCATCTCCGGCCTGCTGTAATAAATTATCGTTTGTTGCAGCAATAATCCGTACGTCGATCTGAATTTCTTTATTGCCTCCAATTTTGCGGATGGTCCTTTCTTGAATGGCCCGAAGAAGTTGAATTTGGACTTCATAGCTTAAATTGCCTATTTCATCGAGAAATATTGTTCCGCTGTTGGCCATTTCGAAGTGCCCGGTTTTGTTGTCCAAAGCTCCGGTGAAAGCACCTTTTACGTGACCAAAAAGCTCACTTCCTGCCAGTTCTTTAGGCAGGGCTCCACAATCAATTGCTATAAATGGTCCGTCTTTTCGAGGTGATAGATCATGAATTCTCCTGGAGATAAACTCTTTACCCGTTCCGGTGTCACCTAATACCAATACGCTTAAGTCTGTGGGAGCAACTAGTTTGATGTGTTTTTCCAACTTATCAGCTTCTTCTGATTTGCCGACTACATAGTCGCTTTTGGCAGCTGACATGGTGTGGTTTCCTAAAGCAGGCGAAGGCACATCCTCGCTGTTCACCTCGGGGGCTTTTGTGGTTAGGGATTCTTTCACGGTAGCAAGTAACTCATCTGGATTGATTGGTTTGGTAATGTACTCAAAAGCTCCGAGTTTCATTGCTTTAATTGCTATTCGAATATCAGAATAATGGGTAATTAAAATTACTTGAATCTGAGGATAGGCGCTCTTTGCCCATTGCAAAAGCTCCATTCCAGTACCGTCAGGAAGCCGAAAATCTGCGATTATAAGGTCAAATTTTGTGTTGCTAAATAGCTGTTGTGCTTCCTTAACTTTAACTGCTGTCTGAATAGAGAATCCGTTCTTTTCCAAAAAGGTCTTTACAATCCTGGAATAGGTAAGATCATCCTCAACTAATAATATTTGCTTCATGAAGAAATTTCTTTGGGAGTATAATTAACAAAAAAAGCACCAGACAAGTGCCCGATGCTTTTAAATTGGTGTATTAAGCAACTATTATTCTAACTCATTTCCGTCTTTATCATATTTTTTAGTGATTTTTTGCTCTGATCCGCTTTCAAAAGTCACTTCATAATATGCCGTCCCATCGGTTTGAGGAACCTTATATGCTTCAGCTATTGGCAAAGCCGCTACAGTCGGATCCTTGGTGATGGTGAGTTTGACAGGAACTGGTAAATCGTCAGGTTGAATTTTTACTTTTTCTTCCTGAATAATAGTATACAAGCTAGAACCATTTGCCAATGCTACTAGGGAAGCCATGAAAGCTAATCCGGCAAGTAGAAAAGTGGAAAGTACTAAAGACCTTTTCATGGTTATATTGATTTGGTGTTTCTTCTAAAGGGTGAAACTTTTATACGAATAAACTGTTTAGCTATATGACCCCGTAAGAAAAGTTTAAGCGATCTCCGTACCAATTGTTATTCTAGGGTATATGACCCGTTTACTTCTAGAATGTGAGGCAAAAGTTGGGGAGATAAACAGCAGATTGATGCTAAAATTTCTTAAATACTGGATTTATCTTCCTGTAATATTGAGAATTAGAAGAGATAGCATACGCACAGAATAATTGATGGTAAAGCGAACTTATTTTACCTGAAATATCTTCTAAAAACAACTACCTTTGAATCTTCAAAATAACATTTGCCAGAATCCATGAGTGACGCTATCAAACACGAATGCGGCATAGCAATGATAAGGCTGCGAAAACCTGCTCAATATTATATTGACAAGTATGGTACCGCGGCTTTCGCCTCTAATAGGCTCTATGTCCTGATGCAAAAACAGATTAATCGAGGACAGGATGGCGCTGGAGTAGCCAATGTCAAGATTGATACAAAGCCTGGAACCCGATACATTAGTAGGTATAGATCTGTAGAGCCCTCTGCTGTAAACTATATTTTCGACAAAATTGGAAAGAAGTATAAGAAGGCTAAGAAAATCGGAGGCCATGATGCACTACATGATGGAGAATGGCTGAAAGAGAATATTGCATTCACAGGTGAAGTATGGTTGGGACACCTGAGATATGGAACACACGGCGAGAATTCAATAGAAACTTGTCATCCATTCCTCAAGCAGAACAACTGGAGAAGCCGGAACCTTGTGATGGCCGGTAACTTCAACATGACAAATGTGGAAGAACTATTCGGTAAATTAGTTCAGCTGGGTCAGCACCCTAAAGAAAAAACCGATACTGTCACTGTGATGGAAAAAATCGGTCACTTCCTCGATGAAGAGAATCAACGGATTTTTGATAAGTACAAGCATCAGTTCTCTAACGAGCAGATCACCCAAGTAATAGAGAATGAACTGGACGTTGCCAGAATCTTGCGCAGATCTTGCCGGGATTTTGATGGAGGATATGCAATGGCTGGAATTGTAGGTAATGGCTCTGCTTTCGTGGTTCGGGATCCTTCAGGTATTCGTCCTGCATTCTATTATGCTGATGATGAGGTAATAGTGGTGGCATCGGAAAAACCCGCTATTAAATCAGCATTTAACATTGATTTCAATTCCATCCGTGAGATCCAGCCTGGAAATGCTCTGGTGATCAATAAAGATGGTTCGTATGAAGAATCTGAAATCATGCCTGCCAGAGAAAAGAAATCCTGTAGTTTCGAACGGATATATTTCTCCCGTGGAACTGATCCAAATATCTATCAAGAACGAAAAAATCTTGGAAAGGCTTTGATTCCACAGATTTTGAAAGCAATTGATTTTGATCTAAAAAATACGGTCTTTTCTTATATCCCCAACACTGCAGAAACTGCGTTTTTAGGTATGATTGAAGGGTTGGAAGATTACCTGTCTATTAAACGTAGAGAAGTTTTACTGGAAGGAAAGCCGCATGTAGGTGATCTGGAAGATTTGTTGAACTTTAGGCCTCGGGTAGAGAAGCTTGTAAGTAAGGATGTGAAACTACGGACCTTTATTACCAATGATACCGATCGGGATTCCATCGTTGCCAACGTCTACGACACTACTTATGAAGTGATCAACTCGGGTGTAGATACACTTGTAATTATAGATGACAGTATTGTACGTGGCACCACTCTCGAAAAAAGTATATTGACCACTTTGGATAAGCTAAAGCCAAAGCGGATTATAATTGTCTCTTCTGCACCTCAAATCAGATTCCCTGATTGTTACGGTATAGATATGTCAAAGATGAAAGAATTTGTAGCCTTCAGAGCTGCTTTAGCTTTGCTCAAGGAGCGTAAGATGGAGAATGTACTGGATGAAGTGTATGATGCCTGTGTGGGCTCTCCCAGTAGCAGTGAAAATTTTGTAAAGGGAGTTTACAGTAACTTTACCGATGAAGAAATTTCTGATAAAGTTGCAGAAATCATCACTACAGAGGATATCAATGCAGATGTCAAGGTGATCTATCAGACTGTTGATAATCTACATAAATGTTGCCCTGAACACCTTGGTGACTGGTATTTCACAGGAGATTTTCCAACTACAGGCGGGGTGCGAGTGGTCAATAAATCCTTTGTAAACTTCATGGAAGGGAAGACCATTCGAGCTTATTAACAGTAACATCACCTAAACGGCTCAAAAATAAAAAGAAGGGCACAGAGATTTTTCTTTGTGCCCTTTCTTTATTTAAAGAAATTTGTGTTAAAATAAGGAAATCAGCGCTATGATGAAATATGTGGCTTCACATAGATTCTGAAGCCAGCGTCTAGAAAGTATTGTTTAGGAAGTTGGATAATAAGATAAAGTCATTATTAAGTCTCAAACGCTTGTGACAGACAGGCGTTAAATCAAATTTTATACACATGAACATTAATGTATCGCTTCTAAAGCAGGTATGCGAAATTGCCGGTGCGCCGGGTTTTGAAAAAAGGATAAGGGATTTAGTCATCGCTGAGGTAACCCCTCTAGTAGATGAAATACGTATCGACAATATTGGGAATGTCATTGCCATTAAGAAAGGCAAAAGAAATCCAGCTGGAAAGCGGGTTATGATCGCCGCGCATATGGATGAAATTGGCTTTATCATCACACATATTGATGATAATGGTTTTTTGAGATTTCATACCCTTGGTGGATTTGACCCTAAAACGCTCACTGCGCAACGGGTGATTGTACACGGCAAAAAGGATCTGGTAGGAGTGATGGGTTCCAAACCTATCCATGTAATGTCAGCTGAAGAAAAGACTAAATTGCCAAAAACAACTGATTTCTTCATTGATCTTGGGATGCCCAAAGAAGAAGTGGTGAAATATGTGACCGTAGGGGATCCTGTGACACGTGACCGTGAGCTTATAGAAATGGGCGAGTGTGTCAATTGCAAGTCTATTGACAATCGGGTGGCTGTATTTATATTGATCGAAATGCTGAAGCAGCTGAAGGATCCAGCATTTGATGTCTATGCAACTTTTACCGTACAGGAAGAGGTAGGATTGCGTGGGGCCAATGTGGCAGCGCACGGAATAGATCCTGATTTTGGAATCGCATTAGATACGACCATTGCATTTGATGTGCCCGGTGCGCAGCCTCATGAGCGGGTGACTGAACTGGGAAAAGGTGCAGCCATTAAGATCATGGACGCCATGACCATTTGTGATTACAGAATGGTGGAATTTATGAAGCAAACAGCTGATAAAGCCAAGATAGATTGGCAGCCAGAGATACTGGTAGCAGGAGGAACGGATACTGCAGGCGTGCAACGAATGGGCAAGCAAGGCGCGATAGCCGGAGCGATATCCATCCCCACCCGTCACCTGCACCAAGTAATCGAAATGGCACACAAAAAAGATATAACTGATTCAATCAATTTACTCAAAGTTTGCTTGGAAGAGATCGATAATTATGATTGGGGGCATTAAATAACGCCCCTTGTGCTCATTTATTTGACCGTTAAAATGAAAAAGATACTACTCATTATCTGCCTAATTTTTGTCCTACTTGTGGTCTATCAATTAGCAGTTTATTTTATGAGTATTAGTAAACAGGACAAAGTCAAAGTTGAGCCGTTCTTAGCATTCGGAAATGATAAGGAAGTTTTCTTCAAAGGGAGAGTTATTAAGGCGTATACCCAGCGTAGGCCTTCTTCAAAAAATAATTGGCTTGGAAATATCTTATCTTCCATCAAAAGGTATTCGGGATCTTCTGTTCCAAATGCCAAAGTGGAGATTACCTTCCAGGAAAAATCCTATTCAGTATCTACAGATGAAGATGGGGTTTTTGAGTTACACATCGTGGACTCGCAACCCAATTTGCAGAACGATGAAATAGTTACTTTTAAGGTGCTGGAACCGACTACCCGAAAAACCCCAATCGCCCATCGGGAAGTTAGAAGATATGCTGGACAAATTGGAATAATCTCAGATATTGATGATACCATAATTATTTCACATTCCACAGAAATCGGTAAGAAGTTTTGGTTATCCATCTCCAAAAATGCATATACCCGAAGGCCGCTTCCCGGAGTGTCTGAATTTTATAAGAAATTGACCGAAAATGGTAAGCTTCCAATTTTCTATGTATCGAGTAGTGATTGGTCCCTTTTTGACCTAGTCAATGATTTTCTTCGTTTCAGACATTTGCCAGAAGGTCCCATCCTACTAAAGGATAAACATATTAATCTAAGAAATGTCTGGAAATCCGGTCAAGGAGATCATACTCATAAGTTGGATAAAATAGAGTTGATTATGGAGATGTATCCTGAAATGCAGTTCTATTTAATTGGTGATAGTGGCCAGCATGATCCGGAGTTGTATGCTGAAATCATTCAGAAGTATCCTGGAAGAATAAAAGATGTATTTATCCGGCTGGTAGGCGAACTTGGCGATGAGCGGAGGGCTAAAATTGAAAATTTAGCGAGTTTTGAACATTTCCATTTTATTGAAACTTCTGAAGAAGCCATAAAAATTGCAGAACGGGAATCTATTATACACTGATCTATATGGGCAAAAAATGTCTTATTGTCTTCAATCCGAAATCTGGAGATACAGATTTTGGGACTCCTGAACTTATGGAGATGGCAGACCTTAACCTACCATCTTTCTCTCTTTCACTGTTTGAAACCACAGGAGGCGATGACTCAGCCAAGATCATTACTCTATACGAAGAATTTCAGCCTGACTTAGTGCTCATTGCCGGCGGTGATGGGACTATTAAAATGGTCGCAAAATTCTTGGAGGATAAAGATTGCCCATTGGGTATTCTTCCGTTTGGATCTGCAAATGGACTGGCTAAATGTATGGGTATAAATGGAGTCCCAGACGCTTGGGAAGCCATGCGAGAATACAAAATCCATGGAGTTGACGCGATTCAGATCAACGGGGAGCTTTGTCTTCATTTAGCGGATTTTGGGATAAATGCGAACATGATCCGGAAGTTTGAACAAGATGATACACGGGGAATGCTCGGCTATGTTAAACATTCTCTCTCTGAAATTTTTGGCTCTGAAAGCAAGAAATTCCTTTTGAAAACAGGAGAGGAAACCATTGAGATTGAGGCAAAGATGATTGTGATTGCCAATGGAGATCAATATGGAACCGGAGCGAAAATCAATTGTGGAGGATTAATGGATGATGGAAAGTTTGAGATAATTGCTCTCAACCCCCAAGCAGCTGATGATTACCTCCGGATGACAATCGAATTTTTTAGAGGGGACTTACATGATGACCCAGCTTGTCAGACCTGGAGATTGGAAACGTGCGAAATTATTAACTTGGAAGGAGCAGTATTCCAAATTGATGGGGAAATGTTTGGGAAGCCTGATTCCGTTCAGGTACAAATTGAAAAACATAAGTACAAGTTTATTACCGGGAAGTCTTTTGCCACTTGCCAGTTACCATCATAATAATAAGGTTCATCGAAGGTATTAAAGATTAAGAAACTAGAGCCAAGAAACTAGAGCCAAGAATTAAGTGACGGATAAACTAAGCAGATGTGAAACCCGCCTGCGGTAGGCAGATCAGAAATCAGCCGCAGTGTCTAGGACGATGCAATGCTGCGACTGTATACTGTGACTGTTCACTTTTCATTGGCACTTTAAACCTATTACTTTACCACCTTTCAACCCGTTGGAAACATACAAATGAATTTTTCACTATCTTCCTAATTCGTATTTTCATCATCTAAATTCTGTCAAATGTTCAATAAAGCCCTCTCTATTTTTTCATTGGTTTGTATCCTATTATCCTGTTCCGGTAAAAATCAAGAGACTCAAATTGTTTCATCAGAAGAAGATGATTGGCAGGTTTTGTTCAACGGGGAAAACTTAGAAGGGTGGACTCCTAAAATTTATCATCATGAGGTAGGAGATAATTATGCGAATACTTTCCGTGTGAAGGATGGAGTGATAGAAGTCAATTATGATGATTATACTGAAGGGTTTAATGAACGATACGGACATTTATTTTATGAGAAACCCTATTCTTCTTTTCATTTGACATGGGAATACCGCTTTACAGAGCAATGGCTCGAGGATGCGGCTAGCTATACCTATAGAAATAGCGGGGTTATGTTCCATTCCCAGTCTCCAGAAAGTATTTTAAAAGAGCAGGATTGGCCTATTTCCGTTGAGTGGCAAATGCTGGCAGAAGAAGAGAAAGGGATACCCCGACCGACTGGCAATATGTGTTCGCCGGGAACTGAAGTGTTTTTTGAGGGCAAAATGGATCCGAGACACTGTATCAACTCTACTTCACCGACTTTCAAATGGGATGAGTGGGTGAAAGCGGATCTGATCGTGTTTGGAGACTCTTTAGTGATTCATTTGGTGAATGGAGATACCGTTTTGCGATATACTCAACCTCAGATTGGCGGTGAGGTAGCAAATGGTTTTGACCCTGCGATAAAAGTGGATGGTAAAATGCTTTCTGAAGGGTATATAGGCTTGCAGAGTGAAGGGCAGGGAGTGCTGTTTAAGAATATTAAAATAAAGGAGCTATAGGGTTCAAGAGTCAAGAACCGAGAGTCAAGAATCAAGTGACACAGTCAAGTGTTCAGTCGCAGTTAACAGTTGGCAGACCGACACTGCCACTTCAAGCTAGGGGCGTAGCCATTAAAATGCCATAGGCATGATCGATTATATAGCCGGACATTTTAATGTCTGCCTAGATGCAAAGATCTCGTAAATCGTATTTCCCACATCGAAATTGATTAAAAGTAGGAAAAGGAAGGAGAAACCAAGTTGGCGAAAGAGGGCTCTTTAATTATCCAAATACACGGTTTTTCCTGTTTTAGCGCTTTCAACAGCTGCTTCCAAAATCTCCACCACAATCATATTGTTTTCTAAGGATGGCAAGGCATATTCCTCTAGGTCAACATCTCCATTGATTACCGCCAAAAACAGGGTAAATGGATCTTCAAAGGGGCTATTCTGATATTCTAACTTAAAATTTTCTTCTGCATAATCTGAATATCCTTCAGCAACCCGAACTCTCAATTGCGTCGGATTGTCCGCATAAATCACTCCAGTTAATCCGTAAATCTCCATGTCTTTACGTCCGATTGGCCAATTCCAGGATGCTTGGATGATGGACTGTGAGTTTTCATAATTTAAAATAATGGTCGCTTCATCATCCACCTTGGGATTGTTTTCAGGTTGTAACTGCTGTGTCACAGCAGTCACGGAAAGTGGCTTCTTGCCGTTGTGAAACCAAGTGGTGAGATTTGCTCCGTAGCATCCAAAATCAATTATAGCACCTCCTCCATTGAGTTTGGGATCTGTAAGCCATTCTAGAAATTCAGCACCGACTCCAATCTTCTTTGGACCGCGATGACCGTCACGGATCACCATTTTGCGTAAATCCCCAACTTCTCCTTCTTCGACTAGCTCATGCGCTTTGAAAGTACTCGGGTACCAAGTAGTCTCATAGTTTGTGATCAGGTGAATTTTATGTTCAGTTGCCAATTCCTTCATTTTCTTTGCATGTGCTACGCTTACTGCTAAGGGCTTCTCTACCATCACATGGATTCCTCTTGGCGCACAAGCTTCAACTACGCTCAGATGGTCATAAATATTTCCAAAAGCCGTAACTGCTTCCGGCTTCGTGGCCTCCAGCATCTCTTCCAATGAATCAAAGACGATGTCCATCGAAATGCCATGCTGCTTGGTGAGCTTTTGGGCCAATTCTTTATTAGGTTCGGCGATGCCTACCACTTCCAGATCTGGCCGGTCTTTGGCGGCCAGAATCCATCCCACATGTCCATGGGTAAGACCTGCCACACCGACCCGGATTCGATGTTGCTGTGCAAAAGAGCTGACTGTCAAGAGAGTAATGAGTAGAAATACAAAAGTAAATCGAGAGGCCATAGTTTAATACTTAATTAATAATCAATATATTAAGATATGTGTAGCGATGACAGGTGAAGGTTCTCTTTTTTGATGTCTGGTAAAATGTGGGGTTAATAATTCCATTTTTCTAAATATTCTGGGTGCCGGTAACTGTGCGTTAGCACCTGAATAATCATCCAACTCCTGCTATTACATCCGTTCGATAGTCAACCCGCCATCTACGTTGATTACCTGTCCAGTGGCATAGGGAAGATCTCCTCTGACCAGTGCAGCAACTACTTTGCCCACATCTTCGGGTTTTCCTATCCGGGTTTCCAATGTAGCACCAGTTTGCACTAGCTCTAAATAAGTGTTCCTCACCTTTTCTATCATATCAGTATCCATAAACCCAGGTCTGATTTCATACACAGGAATGCCGGCTGGTGCCATACGAATTGATAAAGTTTTTGAAAACATAGCCAAACTCGCCTTTGACATGCAATATGCCGCCCTGGCTGTGGAGGCCAATACAGCGGACACTGACGTGATATTTACAATAGCTATTTGCGCATCCGGATTGGTTTTCTTCAATTCCAGCATCCATATCGCAAGCTCTTGGGTGAGAAAGAAAGTACCCTTTTCATTAATGTTCATCAAGTGATCATAATCTTCTTCGGTGACTTCGAGGATGTCACAGCGAACACGGGGAGCTACGCCAGCATTATTTACCAGTACATCAATTCTTCCAAACTTTTCGTTCATTCCCTGTACTATGGCGGCTCTAGCCGTTTGATCTGCAATATTCCCCTGCAGATACTCAACTCTTGCGCCGAGGTTTGACAGAATTTCAAGCGAATCCGTTACATCGGTCTTCGGACGAACGCCGTTGATCGCAAGATCGTATCCTTCCTCAGCGAGTTTCTTTGCAATGCCAAGTCCAATTCCCCGGCTTCCACCGGTGATTAATGCTACTGGTTTCATTCTTGTTTGATATGTTTAAGTTGGGCATGCTCTTCCATTTTCTTATAAAAAGGATCCAGCGGAAAGCAACCGGAAATTATACCGTTTCTAGGAGCCGTGGTGCAATCTGAGAAAGTACGGCATATTTTTGCACGCTTCATTGGAGTTCCTTCCAGTACGTCTGCAGGTAATTCTGGGTAGCTCAGGACCATTCTTCCTAATCCGATCGAATCAGCTCCTTCGGATTCCAACACAGCCTGAGCCACATTGGGAAGCCACTCTTGCAGGTAAGAATAACCGGATCCCACTACATAAAAGCTTGGAAAAGCTTTCTTCACTTCTGCTACAGCAGCTATTTGCCTGGCCACACCATGCAGCGGATCTTCCGGTGGCATGTACCCATCTGAAGGTGGAAAAAGTGCCGGACGCTGGATATGCGGGTTATAATAGGGACTGCCAGCTGTTGTGCAAAGTAATTCTATATCGAGATTTTTCAGTTCTTGAAGAAACTGGAAAGATTCATTTAGATTCTCTCCCTGACCACTTTCATCTCCACCGAAAGCATAGGTATACGGTTTTTCAATTGCAGGAATTCCGGTTCCTTCAGGCCCAGGTACAAATGGAGCCCAATCAAAAATGCTCATCCGTACACCTATTTCCAGCCCTGGAGCTTCGGCTCTAATTCCTGCTACAATCTCACGAATGAAGCGGGTTCTGTTTTCCATGGACTTTCCGAATTGACCTTCCCTATCATAAGCACTCAAGAATTCATGGCCTAAATAACCATGACAATGCTTGATATCCACAAATTTAAAGCCTGTTCGCTGAGCTAAAATTGCTGCCAGTACATAGTCGTCAATTAATTCACTGATCTCCCCATCAGTCATCAATGGATAATCCTCCGCCAAGCCAAATTTCTTATTCAGCACTGGATGGGTGTAGAGAATCTTGGGTTCCATTTTGGTTTTGCTGTCGGGTTTGCAAAACCTGCCAGAATGTGTGAGTTGTAGACCAGTTAGCAAATCGCTTACATCTCCAAATGCTGTGTGATGCTCACGTTCCACCAATTGATACAACTCCTCAAAATCCCTTAAATTCTTCTCATTAATCATGAGCTGGTTGGGATTAGCTCTTCCTGCTGGCTGCACGGCAACGGCTTCGCATCCCCAGAGTAGCTTGGCTCCGCTAATTGCAAAGTTTTTCCATCGCCGTTTAGTGAGTTCTGAAGGTTTACCGTCTGTGGTACCGTCCCAGCCTTCCATGGGGAGTATGCAGAAAGCATTTCCAATTTGATTCCCTACTCTTGTGGTGTGTGACTTCGTAAAGGGAGAATGTGGTCCCGTCTCAAGGTTCTCTTCAAAAGCTAGATTTATTCCTTCCTTTTGAAGGTGTTCTTTGAATACTTCAGCAGTTTTCAGCTGAGCAACACGAGGGTATTGTGGTTTGTATTTTCCTGAACTCATGAACTGACGCAATTAAAGAAGCTATAATACTTTTCACCTTTTTGCATTCGATTCAATAGCAAGGCTAGTTCCCTGGCATGATAATCTCCCCACATACTCGATTCTCCATAGGGAGCTTTATCAGGGTCGGGCTTATGGTCCCACCCATTTGGTTGATGGTAAATCGAATGTAAAATTAACCCTTGGTGATTCGGATCAGTAGACAAATAAGGATCACTAAAAAGTGCATTTGCTAATTGAAGGCCTGTTTGAATGTATCTATGGGAGGATACTGGATCTTTCGATTTAAGCCAGTTTCCTATCCTAATAAATCCTTGGGCGGCGATACATGCTGCTGAAGAATCTATCGGCTCATACGCATTATAAGGATCTGACTTTTGGTTGAGGTAATCACCCATTTTGTGAAGATTTGGTGCTCCTGTATCCCAGTACGGTATTCCATCTGTAGGTGTGTGTTTCAAATAGAATTCAGCGGTGGCTATTGCTGCGTTCGTCAGCTCTTCGATTAAGTCTGATTTGGGAATGATCTCCAGATAGTCGTTTTCATCGAGTTGATCAAGGATTTCGAGCGTTTCGCCAAGCCCACAGATCGCCCATGCTAATCCTCGTGTCCAGGTGGAGAACCCTGTATACCCCTGTTGGGAATTCGGGCAGCGGTAATTCCCGTCATTGGTATTGAAAATGATTTCGTGTGCTGTTCTTCCCGGGACATCAAATGAATCTCTTCCTTTGCCATAGAAAATAGAATAGCGAACGGTACTCAAAATATGTTGAATAGCCCGTTGTAGCAGGGAGATCCGCTTATCATTTTCTCCTTGTAACACATGTCCCAAGGCATGAGAAACGACCAATGCCCTACAGGATCGGATGGTGTCCACAAATAAGGAATGAGGTCCATTGAACGAATAAATGAATCCGCCATTGGGAATAGTAGTCCAACGCATTGCTTGGACTGCTCCACTTGCTTTAAGGGCAAGTTGATAGAAGTTCCGCTCCCAATCTGTCCCTTTGATTTTACCTTCCTCAATCAATCGCAGCAAATTTCCATAAGTGCTGACATTGTTAAACCCATGATCATGAACACCCGTGTGGGTAAGGTGGGGAGCCATTTTTTGAACCGTATTCTCTCTTCCGATTTTGAGGAATTCTTCATCACCGGTTGCGTCAAATTGTAAGACAGCCGAACCGTATTGAAATCCTTGAGTCCATTCGGTCCAACCACGGGTTACATATTTTCCTTTTTCTGTGAAAACTGGAGCTCCTTTAGTAGAGTCAAATGTGCGTTCAATGCCTTTTATTTTTTCGCCCGAAACTTGCCAAAACTTTTTTAGCCGGTTTTCAAGATCATTTATAGTAAAATCAGATTTTAGTAACATGTTGGTCTTTTTGAGTTTTCGAATGAATGATCATAAGAAGTGCTGTGATCACAAATAAGCAGCCGTACATCAGGTAGTCTATTGGAAGCCCGGCCATTTTACCCGGAATGATTTCCAGAAGTGATAGAATGAATAGTACTAGGGAGACGGTAGAAAGTATGATCAGCGATTTTGGAGGTTTGGCAAATATCACAGCACCCAACACCACAGGAGCGATCATGGATGTGCCTGTAAAGCTTACCCTTGCAAGTAATACCAGCTCGTCACTCATGTATGTGGAAAATACCAACACAATCAATGAGAATACCAAAATGGAAATTTTGGTAATCCGCATATTGAATTGATCAGTTCCAGAAAGCAATGATCTGAGCTCTGTGCCCAAAGCAAATATTTGTGCGTTTGTCGTAGAAAGGCAAGCTGCAAAAAGGCCAACGACTGCGAGCGCAGCTACCGGAACAGCCTGATCAAATAATAAGGCTTGACTTAAGAAATCTGCCGTGCTTGCATCAGGATACTTGATAGCACCATACATGCCAATAAAGGCGGTTGGCAGAATTACCAGTATTGCAAAAATCCCCACCGCATAAGCCATTCTATGGACGGACTTTAAGCTTTTCATCACCACCAAGCGGGTAGTAAACTGTGGTTGGGATACGGGAATTAGGATAATAGCAATGGCAGACGCAATCAGAAACGGGCTACTAAAGAGTCCCTTGGGGCCTGGAAGCGAGAGCAATTTCTCGTTAGAAGCAGCGACTTGTGACAAACCTGCTTCTAGCCCCCCGGACATGCTGAGACAGGTCAGTCCAATAATCCAAATGACGGCAAGCATAATTACTCCCTGTATAGCATCACTGTAAACAATAGCTTTTAAACCGCCTATTTCTGAATAGATCAGCATGATAAAAACCAGTAATGCAGACCAGGACCAATAGGGAAGCATGTCAGGAAAAGCCGCATCCAAGAAGATCGAAATGCCCCTGATTTGAATGGCTACATAGGGGATCAAAAAGAGAAAAGAGCTGGCGAATACCAAAAATCCAACAAATTTATTTTGATAGCATGACCGGACCAGTCCAGCCACTCCTTTGTAGCCCTGGATAGTAGCTCTTTTGCGCAGCGCATAACCGAACCAAATTAGGAAAAAGACCATCAATGCATCTGAAAGCCCAAGAAATATCCAGGCTCCTACTCCATGCGTGCGGAAGAAATCAGGCATTCCCATGAAGGTGAATGCGCTGAAAAGTGCTGCTGAAAAAGTTAGGAAGCCTAGAATTGTCCCAATATTTGAGCCTGCAAAAATGAAATCATCCGAGGTTCTGTTTTTTTGATAGGAACGATAAGAGGCGTACCCGAGCATTGCCAGGAAGATGCCAAAGAAAAATACCAGCCATCCAATCATAGTTTCTTTGGATCTTCAAATGGAAAGAACTTTGAACCCAAGAAAGTGGCAAATACAACTATGACCGTGACCAGGAAGCCAGTCCAGAAAACAAAAGGAATGTTGCCTAATCTAGGATCGACTTTACCTTCAACAAATAGAAAGAGAAAAGATCCTACCGTGAGCAGTACTATCAGTAGGACTAAAATATTCCAGGTTTTGGATTTCATAAGATGGGGTAGAGGTTATTTGGTTAAAATTGTTTTATGCCGCATGATATATTAAGCATTCCATAAAATAGTGATAATATTTTTATTGACTAACCTGTGGTGGCTAAAAGTTCTAAGGAGGGAATTCTGAATGAGATTATAGCTTGTCCAAGTTGAAGTATGGAGTTGGAAGGTGGAAAGTGGTAAAGTTGTTCAATCCAGAATTTGATCTTCATTATTTTCATTTGGGGCTGTCGGGAGACTGCATTTTTGTAGTCCAGGTCAGGAGCCTGAACTAAAGCTGAAGACTGAACTTAGCCCCATGGTCTGTGTCATCACAGGCCATTTCCTGCCAGTGTGAATGAGTGCTTCTGCCCTCACAGGCCATGTCCTCCCATCTATACGCACTATCAATGTGGATGCGTGCTTCTGCTGTGACACAAGTCGGCAGCTGCCACTACATTCCCCAGATTTCTTTTGAAGTCAACGATTTTTTCGAGTAACTTAAGTAGCAATTTTAATTACACCATATCAAACCCATTAACCTATGATACCTATTACAAGAAGAGAATCTTTAAAAACACTCACGGCAGGCACAAGTCTAAGTTTAATCTCTCCCTTCAGCCTTTTTGCCATGGATAAAAAACAAAAAAAAGATAAGCTGGGTATTGCCCTGGTTGGACTTGGATATTACAGCACGGATTTATTGGCCCCTGCTCTGCAAAAGACAGAGAATTGTTATTTGGCAGGAATAGTGACCGGATCTCCTGACAAAATACCGGTGTGGCAGGAAAAGCATGATATTCCTGCTGAAAATGTGTATAACTATGAAAATTTTGATTCCATAGCAGACAATCCAGCAATTGATGTGGTCTATGTAGTCTTACCTCCTTCAATGCATAAAGAATATGTAATCCGGGCTGCCAAAGCTGGAAAACATGTATGGTGTGAAAAACCCATGGCGGTAACAGCGGAAGACTGTCAGGCGATGATTGATGCGTGTAAGGCTGCAGGTGTCTCACTTTCGATAGGTTACCGGTGTCAGCATGAGCCTAATACGCGGGAATATATGCGTATTGTGAAGGAAGGATTACTGGGAGAAGTGAAAAGTCTGGATTGTGCAGCAGGCTATCGGGAAAACCGGACAGATCATTGGAAACAAAAGCGGGAAATGGGAGGGGGAGTAATCTATGACATGGGTGTCTATGCCATTCAAGGTGCTAGACTTGGTAGTAATATGGAGCCTATCGCTGTGAATTCTGCTAAGATATGGACGGAGCGTCCTGAAATATATAAAGATGGATTGGGAGAGATTGTGGAGGCAGAATTAGAATTTCCGGGTGGCATTATTGGAAGGATCAAAACGAGTTTTGCAGAAAATACAAATTACCTGACCATTGTCTGTGAAAACGGGACGATTGAAATGGAACCTTTCTCGGCATATGCAGGGAATAAAGGTAAAAGTCCGCTTGGTGAGATTAATTTTCCTTTTCAACAGCCAATGGAACAAGTCTGGCAAATGGATGAAGATGCCAAAGCGATCATGGAAGGAAAACCTGCTTCTGTACCCGGTGAAGAGGGATTACGTGATATTCGTGTAGTTGAAGCTATTTTGAAATCCGGAGATACTGGGAAGCGCGTAGAAATCTAATCCTTACGGTACTACTTAAATCAAAACATCCGGAATTTTGAAGTTCCGGATGTTTTGTAATTTAATCTGATTATTAGCTTTCAGGCCAGTAGAATGGTGAGCTTATCCCAGCTTGGCCAAGCTCTCTTCAAGGGCTTTTATTTTAGCTTCAGCGTCAGCTTGTTTCTTACGTTCTATTTCGATGACTTTTGGAGGTGCTCCGGATACGAAACGCTCATTGCTCAGCTTCTTGATCACCGAGTTTAGAAAACCTTGCGTATACTCCAACTCTTTCTGAACAGTAGCTTTTTCTTCTTCTACATCTATTGACCCATTTAGCGGGACGAAGCATTCATCTGACTTGACCACAAAGCTTACTGCGTTCTCAACATTTTCCCCAAAACTTAACGAAGATAGGTTCGCCAACTTGTTTAGGACCGCTTCAAATCTCTTATAAAGAGCCTCGTTGGATGTATTAATAGTCAGGGCAAACTCTTCCTTAGGAGATAATCCTTTGGAAGCGCGTAGATTTCGAACCTGTGAGACTACTTCAAATATTTGGGTGGCGTCTTCAATTAATTTTGGATCAAACGATTTTTCAGTAGGCCAAGGAGCCAAAATTAAAGATTCTTCTACTGTTCGCTTGGTGATGTGGTGCCAGATCTCTTCAGATATGAAAGGCATAAAAGGATGTAAGATCTTCAGGATATCCTCAAATAGCGCAATTGTTTTGTCATAAGTTGGCTGATCAATCGGATGCTGATACTGAGGCTTGATCATTTCTAGATACCACGAGCAGAAGTCTCCCCATACTAATTTATAGGTAGCCATTAACGCATCCGAAATTCTAAATTTTTCGAAGTGGGCATTGATTTCTACCAAAGCTTGGTTAAATCTATTTTCAAACCATTCGATACTGGAAGCATTGGCGGAACCATCAAGCTTTGGATCTATTTCCCAACCTTGAACCAAACGGAAAGCATTCCAGATTTTATTGGAGAAATTTCTTCCCTGCTCTACCAGCTTGTCATCATAAGGCAGATCATTACCAGCTGGGGAGGAAAACAGCATTCCAGTTCGGACTCCATCCGCTCCATAATTCTGTATAAGCTCAAGAGGATCTGGAGAATTTCCCAAAGACTTAGACATCTTTCTGCCGAGTTTATCCCGGACTATCCCTGTCAAATACACATTTTTAAATGGTTTTTCACCCATGTACTCATAGCCCGCAATGATCATTCTTGCCACCCAGAAGAAAAGAATTTCAGGAGCAGTCACCAGATCATTGGTAGGATAGTAGTACTTCAGTTCCTCGTTTGGCTTTCCGGTAGTGAACACTTCTGGATCGAAAACCGAAATTGGCCAAAGCCAGGAGCTAAACCAGGTGTCCAGCACATCTTCGTCCTGCCGCAAATCCGCCAAGGTGTAATTGCCATCATATTTTTCTTTGGCAAGTTTCAAGGCTTCTTCAGCAGTCTTTGCCACTACAAACTCGCCGTTTGGAAGATGATATGCAGGAATCCTGTGCCCCCACCAAAGTTGACGGGAGATACACCAGTCGCGTACATTATCCATCCATGCACGGTACATGTTTTTGAATTTCGGTGGATATAACTGGATCACATCCTCCATCACCGAGCGAAGCGCAGGCTTGGTGATCTCGTCCATTTTGAGGAACCACTGCAAAGAAAGCTTTGGTTCAATTACCGCATCTGTCCGTTCAGAATGGCCCACATTGGATTTATAATCTTCGATTTTTTCCAGTTGATCGATTTCTTTCAGCTTTTTCCCGATCATTTTCCGGGCTACAAAACGATCTTCTCCAACTAATATTTGAGCCTTTTCATTCAGTGTACCATCATCATTTAAAATATCAATTACTTCCAGCTTATGCTTCAGACCAAGTTCGTAGTCATTGATATCGTGGGCCGGCGTTACTTTCAGGCAACCGGTTCCAAATTCCATATCCACATACTCATCTTCAATAATCGGAATGGCTCTATTAATTAAGGGTATGATTGCTTTTTTGCCTTTCAGATGTGAGAACCGCGGGTCATTTGGATTTACACATATCGCTACATCAGCCATGATGGTTTCAGGACGGGTGGTGGCAATAGTTAAGTATTCATCATCAGCGCCCTCGATCTGATACTTAATATAATATAGTTTGGATTGGATTTCTTTGGTGATTACTTCATCATCAGATAAGGCTGTCTTTCCTTTTGGATCCCAATTGACCATTCTGATTCCACGATAAATTTTTCCCTTCTGGTGCAGATCCACAAAAACAGAAATTACCGCATCACTAAGCCCTTGATCCATGGTGAATGCAGTACGGTCCCAATCACAGGAAGCACCGATTTTCTTCAACTGTTCCAGAATTATTCCACCGTACTTTTCTTTCCATTCCCAAGCATGTTCCAAGAATTTTTCTCTCGACAACGATTTCTTTTCTATCCCTTGCTCTTTTAAGAGATTTACTACTTTGGTTTCAGTTGCGATGGATGCATGGTCAGTGCCAGGTACCCAAAGTGCATTTTTGCCTTGCATTCTGGCCCGTCGGATCAGGACATCTTGGATAGTATTGTTCAGCATATGTCCCATGTGTAATACACCGGTGACGTTTGGCGGCGGCATGGTGATCACATACGGGGTCTTGTTTGGATCAACTTTTGAAGAAAAAAGCTTGTGCTCCATCCAGTATGCATACCACTTGGCTTCGGTAGCTACAGGATCGTATTTGCTGGCAATAGACATGTTCAGATGATTAATTATGGGGCAAAAATAAGGAAAAAGCCTATTTTAACCGCAATGATCGCAAAGAAAGACGCTAAGGCCGTAACTAGCGTGCATGTACCTTTGGGGTCTTTCTTTGAATCCCGAAGTTTTTTTAACCCGGATTATGCATTAGGGTTCGTAGTGAGGGTTTAAAGTGCAAGAAAATCAGGCTGTTTGGAGATGGAGGCATAGCACCGCTATGGTGAGATCGAAAACAGAAACAAAGTGACTGATTTTGAAGCAGTTTAAAGCCGTAATAGATTGTCTAATGCATATTTCGGGTTTAATGATTAACCGCAGAAAACCGGAAAAGAAAAGCACAAAATACAGCGTACGCAAATAAAAGGGAAGCTTTACAGCCTCCCTTTATTACTTACTACTTATCAGTATTAATCCCCTTTATATTCATCCCAGCTGAGTTCTGCTTGTGGATGGGGGAATTCCGTAAAAATTGTGCCTGAGTCGTATGATGTATCAATTTCGTCCAATCGGTCGTAGCGCCGTGCATCTATCCATCGGTGGCCCCAAGGTTCTGCCCAGAGCGAATATCTGCGTTGGTACAAAATCTCGTCAATCAATTGATCTTTGCCTGTGCCACCGGTGTAGTTTCCTATTCCTGCAGCATTGCGGATAATATTAATGGCTGCTACTGCTTCTGAAGTTTGGTCAAGCTGGGCGTGAGCTTCTGCTTTTAGCAGGATCAATTCTTCATTTCGGATAAATGGGATTGGAGCTGTATTGGATTCCCATCTTGCATCCTGATAGTTGGCTGTCAGTGCTCCGGCGTCTGTAGTGACTACCACCGGTTCATCCCGCTCGAAGAACTTTTCTGCTACCCGCTTATCACCGGGAGTGGCATCATCCAACATCGAAGGATGCACGACGATAATTGAATTGACAGGAGCATTAGGCACATAATAAATAGGGTTAAATTCATCCGGAGAGGGACCATAAGGATGAGTGGGGCCAGCAGATAAATCCCCGTTCAACTCCATAAATGATGCGTCCAATGCTGTAATTACACCTTGCCAGTCTTTCCGATAGGCGTTTAATCTGGCTAAAATTGCCCTATTAACTTTCCGTAACCTTTCAATGGTATTGAAACCATCAAATCCACTGGTCAGTTTAAACGGGAAATCCCCAGTTCCCGCTGCCTGAAAAGCAGCATCGCCTTCATCCAGTATTACCTTTATCGCATCCAATGCTTCTTCATATGGAACAAATGGACCAGGATTCAATGGATCTTTAACATCAACACGTATACCATTGGAATACACCCAATTCGCAGGAATCATAAATTGGTACCCTTGAATGGTTTTTGAAAAACCTAACACAGCACTCTTTGCAGCGGCAGAGATGTTTTCAGTGTTTTCTGCAGCTACAATCAGTACATCCGCCTGTTTAATGGCTTGATATGGAAAAGCCCAAGAACCACCACCCGTGTTTCCAAACCCAAAATAGGAACGATCTGGCACACGACCATTTTGACCCAACCAATCCGTCTGGTTTCTTGGGTCTGAAGCATTTAAGTTCCAGATTTCCCGACCAAAAGTACCCCAAGCACGTGTCACGTTACTTACATATCCCCGGTGTCGCGATTCTAAGCCTGTTACTAGAAACTGAATTTGCTCTTTGGAAGCATCTTCGCTAACGCTTTCCACTGAAGGATTATTAGGATCCTGTATCTCATCTACCTGAAAAGGGTTACAGCTGCTGATCAAGGCAGCGGCAACTATAACTTTCGTAATATTTAATCCGATGTTTTTCATGGTGTTGCCAATTTAGAAGTCAATAGTTAGGTGAAAAAACACTCTTCTTGAGGTTGGGTATGGCGCAATGTCTACATTATTTGCCACTGATTGGGCTCCAAAAGTTGAAGTCTCCGGATCATAGCCTTCATAGTCAGTAAACAGAAATGCATTGTTGACAGATGAACCTACTCTTATATTTTGGACCACATTCCCAAACCAATCACTGATCGTTGCCCGCGGTATGGTATAATACAGCCCAATTTCACGGACTTTAACAAAACTGGCATCCTGCACCCATCGACCTGCATTATTGTAAGGTTCTGGCTCCCGTTGGCGTCCATTCGGAACCCCATCCCCATTGTCATCATCAAACCATCCATTAGTTGTACCACCTCCGTCATTGAGGAAGGAAGTAAGATTTATATTACTTCCGCCTTTTCGCCAGTCAATTAAGAAGGAAAGTTCGAGCCCTTTAAATATGGAAAGCGAATTATAAAAGGAAAGGTTGAAATCAGGTTGAGCATTTCCCCAAATGGTAAATCCTCCCGGAACCGATGCATCTGCCGGAGTGCCGACGATAGTAGTAGGAGAATAGCCCTCAGCATACAGAAAGGTCCCTAGGCCAGATCCAAAACCTCCGGAAATATAGGTTGGAATTCCGAGCTTGGTCATTTCAATTTCGTTCTTCCAGAACAGAACTCTTGAGAACCATCTTAATTTACTGTTTTCTACTATTGTTCCTGAAAGCCCCAGCTCTACACCTTTATTGGATAATTCTGCTTCATTGCTGGGAGTTGTATTTACTCCAGTGGAAGGAGCAAGGTTTAGGTTTTGAATGTTGTTTTGCGTGTTCTTAATATAATAGGTGGCTTCTAAACTCAGGCGCCCATTAAAAAATCCAGCATCTACTCCAAATTCAAGTTCGGACGCTGTCTCCGGAAGGATAGCGGTATTGCCAATCTGGGTTGACACTGTTGACCCTAACAGTCCTCCGATATTGGTGCCGTTCAGTGGGGTAAATGTCGCCCCAAAAGTAACCGGCCCGGCAGTTTCCCCATAGGCAATCCGCGGTTTTAGAAGGGTGACAACACTACTGTTCCAAAACTCAAAGTTCGCTATATTCACCGCTAAAGATGCTCTGGGAAATGCAAAAAATTCATTTGGGTTACCGTTGAGGCTGGATTTGTCCCAGCGGATACCCAAAGTCCCGATGATTTTATCCTCAAAATTCATTTCTTGTTGAAGAAAGACGCCTGCTTCCTGAACCTCGCTGTCAAATTGCTCATTGATCTCTTGAATAGCAGCTTGTCTCAAGTTTTTTTGACCAGGCACCAGGCCTCTCCCACGGTTGAAGAGTGAATGATCTTTAAAATCCAACCTGACCAGTCCTGCCTGCGAGTTCATATTTACCCGTCCAATATTCCAATTGTATACCAGTGCAGCTTGGAAGTTGGTATTGAAACTTTCTTGACGACCTACAAAAATATCCCCGGGATTTGCTTGGGACATTTGATATTGAAGAAACTCAGGAAGGTAGACTTCCGAAGAATTCTGGACAAAGTCCATTCCTCCGGAAATATTAGCGACTAAGTAATGTTTATCACTCTTCATCAAGTCGATATCTAAGGTGAATGCCTGTACGAATCTGTTGACCGTAGAATTATTTTCACCATGATCAGTAACTGCGACAGGATTTTCAGAGAAGTATGGGTTAGTGGGGTAAGTTCCATCCGCATTTCTCCTGAGATCAAAATAATTGGGCACATAAGCAATGCTGTATCCTATACTGGCGCCTGAGTTATTTTGGTTTCCTGTAAATCCCCTGTCTGTTGTGGAGTTGATAAAATTTGACGAAACCCCTAATTTGATTCCCTTGGTGATTTTATGATCAATATTCGCTCTCACGGAATAGCGATCAAACCCTGTGTTTTTAATAGTGCCATCTTCTGATGTAATATTACCGGACACAAAGAATTTGGTTTTTGCGTCTCCCCCTGAAATATTGATGCGGGTATTTAAAAGCGTTGCCTGATTGTTATAAAAATAGTCCTCATAATCTATAAAACTATTGGTGGCTCTTGCTTCCTGATAGCGCTCCAATTCAATGGATCTTGTGGCTTCAGGAAAGAAAAAATTGATTTTTTCTTCATTCCAATCATCTACCCCAAGTAACCTTAACGGGTTTGCAAATCCTACATCCTGGGAAAGTGATACGGTGGTTCTTCCTTCTTTTCCCCTTTTGGTGGTGATAATTATTACCCCCGCATTTGCACGTGTCCCATAAATTGCAGCTGCTGAAGGTCCCTTAAGTACTTCAATTGTTTCGATATCTGCTGGATTTATATCCGCAAGTCGATTGGAACCATCATCTTGATTTTCTTCCCCAGCTCCGGATACAGTTGCCCTACCAGTCCTTTGGAAGGAATTGTTGATATAGACACCATCTACAATAATCAATGGTTGTGATGCTCCTATCAAACTTGAAATCCCTCTGAGCTGGATGGACATTCCGCCGCCGGGTGCTCCTCCGTTGGAGCGGATAGTAGCTCCTGCCACTTTTCCATACAATGCGCCATCAGTGGTCTGTATGGTGGTAGTCCCCGTTAGATCTCTTGCAGATACTGTAGAAACTGCATTTGCGAGATTACTTCGCTTAACAGAGGAGGCTAACCCTGTAACTACAACTTCTTCCAGGTTAGTGGCATCTTCTTTTAACTGGATGTTTAAACTGGTTTGATTTGGTGAAATTTGAATTGTTTTGGAAGTGTACCCAATAGAGGAAACAACAATTTCCATTGCTTCTGAACTGTCTATAGCCAACGAAAAATTCCCGTCTAAATCTGTAACAGTACCTGTGCTGGTTCCTTTAATAAGAAGGCTCGCTCCAACTAAAGGTTCTCCCGTTCGCTCATCGGACACCGTGCCGGTAACACTATACTGTGCCCAAGAGACCCCAACGACAAGAAGCAGTAGGGCTAAAGTGAGTAAAGTTTTGTTCATCATAATGTTTGGTTAGATTGTTTAGTGCGTTACCAGTCCCAAACACTACTTGCTTTAATTTCTGCGTTATGTCCAGGATTAGAACCGTAGATTAGCTAATTGGAATTATTAGCTGATTTTCTTAAGGAAAATAAAATAATAAAAGGAGAAATCATAGTTTCTCCTTTTATTTGACCTGTAAATTGTGGATTTTATAAACAATTATTTTATGACAGGTAGCACAATCCTACTTAAGTTATTTCCTCCATGATGAATAGAGTTGATGGCCACTACCGCTTCTGTTTCATCATAAATATTTCCTCCGGTATTAAGGTTCCGGTCAAACCTTGGAAAATTAGAGCTGCTCACTTCTATGCGGATCCGGTGCCCTTTATCGAAATAGTTGGATGTGCTCATCGGGGTAAGTTTTACCTCATATACTTTACCATCTTCCATCCAAACTTCCTTGTCATAGCCTTCTCGGTAGCGTACCCGCTGAATGGTTTCATCGAGATTATAAGCCTTTCCATCAGGATGTACATCGATCAGTTTGATGGTGACATCTGTGTCTTTGGCATCCGAAGAAAGGTATAAGTAGGATTCAATAAATCCGGAGACTTCAATGCCTTCTTCCAAAACGTCAGAGGTGTACACCAAAATGTCGTTCCGCATTTCCATCTCCCGCTGATCAAATGATCCTCCTGTCACAGCATTGCCTGTGCAGCATACGTTACCGCCATTTGAAGGAACGGGATTCATCGGGTCATATCTGAAGGTGTCAGGATTGTCTTTTCCGGGTTTTTCAGTGGTTAATCTACCATCGCCATGAAGTGAATTGGCTTTTCCTTTGGAATCCAGATACATTTCTGTCATTACCGAATTGGCTGGCGGCCATACATCAGACGTCTGCCATTTGTTAGATCCCATCGTATAATATTGAACTCTTGGCATTTCTTCCATCGTCTCTGATTTTTCTCCTTTTAGCCATAGATCAAACCATGCCGTGATGATTTCGTCGTAGTTCAGCCGCGCATCACCAACATTCAGATCACCGATCATTGTATTTTCTGTCGCTCTGGTGTAAGAGCAATGAAGCACAGGTGCGATGATCAGATATTGATTGTCTCTGGCCATCTGGGAAACAGCATTCTCCCGGGCATGATTAAAAAGAGCAATGTTTGGTCCGGCGGACACATCAAACCAGGATACAAACCAAAAACTCGGTTTATCAAACGGCATTTCATCATGATATAATCCTCCATTGAACCATTTTGGATCATTTGGCTTGCGGGTGATCATTTCCTCGTAAATACCAGCTGGTCCATTCTGGTTTTTGATGATGTCCTGTACCGGAAGGTGGCTCAAAGCTTGTTTGGAATCAATTTTGGGGTATTCCGGTGACATGTCATAGAACCGCTGTAACCTAAGCAGATCCTGCTGACTGATTCCTTTGGGCAGCTTTGGAGCCATCGGGTCATGCTGAACACTGTAGAGCCAGTTCGTAAATAGCATTTGCCCGGCACCTCCTCTGTACCAATTTCCCTGCTCCCAGAAATCACCTACTTTTCCCACTCCCGCACCATATCCCTGTGGCACCAAGGCTGCCAAAGCAGGATGATCCAGCGAAGCAACGGCCATCTGCCATTCTGCGGTAGAGGAGCATCCCAGTGCACCCACCTTTCCATTGCTCCAAGGCTGTTTTGACATCCATTCCAATGCATCGTAGCCATCTGTCAGGGGAACGCCCAAGATATCCCACTCACCTTCGGAAAAATATCTTCCCCGTTCATTTTGAACTACATATGCATAGCCTTTTTGCACCCACGATAAGGCTGTTTGCATCGTCCGCGTATTCAGTTCACCATCTCCCCAAGTATTGAAATTATAGGGCGTACGTGAGAATACGATGGGATATTTTCCATCGCCCTTGGGTCTATAGATGTCTGTGGCGAGCCGGATTCCGTCGCGCATAGGCATCATGACTTTTTGATCTACTATGGCAACTTCCTCAAGTTGATCCACGATAGATTTTTCTTGGGAAAATACTGGCAGGCTAAGAATCATCAGCCCAATTAAAAATAGAAACAGGTAACGTGTTTTCATATCTGAATGAATTGTTTACTTCAATTTACTAAACTGTTTGGTATGAAATAGCGGATTTTGATAATCGGTCACAACTTGCGGATATTTTTTTATTCAACGAATGGATGATCAATACATGTCTAACGTGTAGCCTCTCAGTTCATTCTGGAATTCCAATAAGTCGGGGGGCGAATCTATAGATCTCCAATCCTTTTGATTTCCTCTTTAAATGGTAAATTTGGCACCTCAACGATGATGGCACATGAGCGATAGTATTACAAGCATTCCCCTAAGTACATGGGTGGAAGTTCCAAAAAATTCAGATTTTACCATTTATAATTTACCTTTTGGCGTCTTTAAGAACAAAAGACTCAGCCCTCGTGTAGGGGTGGCAATCGGTGATAAGATTGTAGATTTGAGTGTGTTGGATCAAGAGGGGTTCTTTTCGGAAATGTTTTTACCGGAAGGAATATTCTTGGGAGAGACGCTGAATGGATTTATCTCTTTGGGAAAAGTAACGACTAGAAAAGTCAGGGAAAAAGTTCAGGATCTACTACTTGAACATAATGAAAAGCTTAGAGACCATTCGATTCGGGGTAAAGTAATGGTGAACCGCAAGGAAGCCGAAATGCTCCTGCCAGTGAAAGTTGGCGATTATACAGACTTCTATAGTAGCATGGAGCACGCCACCAATGTTGGAAAGATGTTCCGTGATCCTGAAAATTCCCTTTTGCCAAACTGGAAGCATTTGCCGGTTGGATATCATGGAAGATCATCCAGTATTATCCCATCTGGAGTTGCTATTCATAGGCCTAAAGGTCAATTTAAAGTGCCTGATACGGATACTCCATCTTTTGGTCCGAGCAAGCGACTGGATTTTGAGCTCGAATTGGCGTTTATTACCGGCAAAGCGACCAAATTAGGAGATTCAGTTTCTACGGCCGAGGCTGAGGATTATATTTTTGGGTTTGTACTGTTCAACGATTGGTCAGCCAGGGATATCCAAGCTTGGGAATATGTGCCTTTAGGTCCATTCTTGGGCAAAAGCTTTGCATCATCAGTTTCTCCTTGGGTGGTGACTCTTGAAGCCTTGGAGCAGTTTAGAGTAGAAGGCCCGGTGCAAGAGCCTGAAGTATTAGATTACCTAAAAAGTGCTAAGCCGTGGAATTTTGATATTCAACTTGAAGTGCATTTGGAGCCGGAGGGGCAAAAGGCCAGTAAAATCAGTACTTCCAATTTCAAATACATGTATTGGAATGTAGCCCAGCAGCTGGCACATCATACAATAAATGGTTGCAATATAAATGTAGGAGACATGATGGCATCAGGAACTATTTCTGGTCCGTATGAGGATTCTTATGGGTCTATGTTAGAATTGTCTTGGAATGGCACCAGAGCAAACAAACTTGAGAGTGGTGCTGAACGTACCTTTTTGGAAGATGGCGACAGCGTGATTATGAAAGGATATGCTGAAAAAGAAGGGGTTAGAGTAGGATTCGGTGAGGTTAAAACCCAAATACTTCCAGCTAAGTAATTTGCAGAAAACAATTATCAAAAACCCTAGCTTAGTATTAGTTAGGGTTTTTTAGTACCCCTATTTTTTTAATCGGTTGTTTGATCACCTAATTTTATCAAGTGATTGTGATTCAGGTCTTTCTTAAAGAAAGCTGACTCACTTGATTCCATTAGTCCGGACAAATTTTGGAATGGTAATAAGAACTGAAAAGCAAGAAAATCAACGCGTTTTGAGACTGCCCCCTCCCGCAATAAGGAATGGTGATAGTCTTCAGGAAGGCATTCCTGTTTTTGATTGGTAACCTGTCTATCAATAGGTTGGGCCACTAAGGGGAACGGTTCGTTTTTTAGCATTTTCTAATTCTTACAGACTCAGGTTTCAGGATCAACTCTTTCGGAGTTGACTTGATAATTATTTTCTATTCCATTTAGTCTCAATTTTTAAGATGAGACTTCATTCACCTTTTCCAACTCCTAATTCTTAAAGCTATGGCTAAACTCAGAAATTTATCCATTACTACGCCCCTTCTTTTTTCGCTACCGCTAAGAAGTACATGGGCTGTAACTCCAATCAATTTAAATGCTCCGATTGCATCCGGTGGTTGGGATGATGCTGGTACAATCAAATTTCCAAAAGGGTATGTTCTTGCTAAAAATGATGCTAAGTTCCTTTATCTGGCACTTGACGTGGTCGGTGATACTGGAAATGATACGGGTACCAACGATTACTTTTGGCTTACATTCGATACGAACCGGGACCGTAGTATCACTGCCAATGTGGATTTAAATTACGGGCTTTATCCGGGTCAGCCCAACAATCTAGGCAGGCAGAAATATCTTGGGCCTTCACAATGGACGGGACTACTGGCTGACCCTTCTCAATCGGACGTTGTCCAAGAATTTGGCTCTAGTGTCCACGCTTCAACTTCACATCGAATCTGGAAATTCCGGATTGAACTGAAGGAAATCAATGTCGCGCTTTCATGGCCATTGAGTACTCCTTATACCTATTTTGGGTTTCGTGTCAGATCTAGTAATCCCGGATTTACCACAGATTTCCCTACGGATTTTCACAAGGATTTTACCCAATTACGCCAATTGGTTTTGAGCCGTAAACCTACCATACCTTCTGTGGATTTGGGTCCATTAATTGGAAGTGTGGGGTTAATTCCGACTACTAAAATCAATGCGCAAGGTCGTGCGACTACAGATTCAGCCTACTATCATTTTGTTGAAAATGCAGCTTTTGGAGGAACCTTGAATTTAATTGGCAATCGCAATAAGCTTCAAAATCTATATGCTGCAGGAAATAGAAAATATAAGGTAGAAATAGCTGCACCCGGTGGATCATTCACAAAGCTGATCAGCAATTGGTCAAATTACAGATGGACAGGAACAACGTATGGATTGGAATCATTTGCTCCCAATTCCTATGGATTTTATCAGTTACCCAATCCAGCTATAGATTATTCAATAGATGATCTATTGATCCAATTTCCTACCACTGGATTATTGCCAGGACTGTACCAGTTTAAAGTTACTTTTTATGTCGGATCTAGCAGCACTGAACTTGATACTCAGCTAGTGAGGCTTTACATAGATAATCATGTACCAGCCACTATCATCAACAGTGTGAAACATGGGAGCGAAGAAGTTTCTGCCTGTGCGATAGAGACTATAGGAGCTGCTCCGGACGGGGTAAATTTCAGGGTTACCGCAAACGATCCAGAAGGAAACCTTCGTGGAGTTAATTTCTATGCCACCTATGGGGATGGATTGTCTACAACTATCTATTCTGAAAGTTATGCCCCCTCCAAAGGAAACTGGACTGGATTCAGCAATAAGTTAATTCCAGCAAGTGGAAATTGGAGGCCCCCACAATCTTGCGCTTATAGTTTTGTGCTAGCTGCTACTGCGAGGACCACAAACGGATATTCCTGGATCGGACAGAATCAAATCCACCGAAACCTGACCTTACTACTGGATTAGTACAGGAATCAAAAGAGGCTGTCTCAAAAGTAGGGACAGCCTCTGTTTTATTCGGGTAGGTATCTGGATCAATTTTCATACAGCCAAATCTCAGGCTCTTGAATTGACTTATGAGACAGCCTCTTTTTTTATGGTCTAATTTTCCCAAATATTTTTATTAAAAGACAAATTAGCATTTGCTCCATTTTGTATATTCAACGCATGACTTCACTTATCAGAGCCGACTCATCTAATCCACATTTTATTTCCTTAGTGGCACTTCTTGATGCTTATCTTGCAGAAAAAGATGGAAAAGAGCATGATTTTTATCATCAGTTTAATTCTATCGATGCACTAAAAAATGTGGTGGTGTGTATGGAAGATAACGTGCCTATAGCCTGTGGCGCAATTAAGAAATTTGATGATGAATCAATGGAAGTAAAACGCATGTTTTGCAAGCTGGAAGCTAGGGGTAAGGGATTTGCGTCCTTAGTCTTGCAGGAGTTGGAAAAGTGGAGCCTTGAACTTGGATTTTCCAATTGTGTATTGGAAACAGGAAAAAGACAAGAAGAAGCTGTGAATTTCTATAAAAGAAGAGGTTATTCATTTATCCCGAACTATGGTCAATATTCAGGTATTGAAAATAGTCTCTGCTTTAAAAAAACACTAGAATAGATGTCGCAGTAATCAGTGTTAAGTTGGCACAAAGAGCCAAGAGTCAAGAAACAAGAAACAAGAAACAAGAGTCAAGAGCCAAGAAACAAGACCCGGGAGACAAGAAGCTAGAGCCAAGAAGCAGAAGCTAGAGCAAAGAATCAAGTAGGCAGTCGCAGTAACCAGTGATTAGTCGCAGTGTTCGCAGATCGACACAGCCACTACAATAAAGGGACGTAGCCCTTAAAATGCCGTAGGCATGATCGATTATATAGCCGGACATTTTAATGTTTGGTAAGGAATACAAATAATGTGTCAAGAATGCCGTAGGCATGACCGATATTAGTGAGATTGTCGCGGATATAGGAAGGAGATAAAGATGGCCGAAGAAGAAAAAAACAATAAAAAAGTGTCAACATAAATCAGGACGTGACAAAGAATCAAGTGGCATGTGACAAAAGACAGAAAAATAAGGGGCGTAGCCCTGGCCTCTTCTTAGTTAAAAAGGTAATAGGAAGACCGCGAGGGGCGTAGCCCTGAAATCTTATATGGAAGTTGGATGGGTGTTAGAAGGTGGAAGACCGGAGCCGTTTTTTTGCAGACTGGTGGGAGAGCATATTGAGAGCATTTCGATCAGGACCCCACAATGACAAAAAGATATATGCCAAATTTAGCATCAAGTAGCAGAAGGGTTCACTTGGGGGATGCAGAAAACCTATTTAGGAGAGATAGGTCTGCAAAAGGTAGTTCAGATGGGTAGCCAACGGCATAACCTATTGTATGGGTCTTTTTCTGACCCTCAGAGGTTTTAACCAAGAAGCCCCCCAATAACTCAACAACAAAGATCTTCGGGAGATTTTTAAATCCAAAGGACAGTTAACATTCGAGGTTTCGAAAACCTCAAATGTTATTTTTCCTGCCTTACCTGAGCATTTTTAAGCCTACGGCTTCTACTCCAGGAAGTTTTTCCTGTCGCATATACTGTAAGAGTGTGACAGATTTCGTTGTCAGGGGGAAACCGAATGGCAGCGTATCATACCGTGTATTAGAGCTTCCAAATCCTTCTCCAAGTGGTTCCCCGGTTTTCGGATCAAATAAATGAAGATTGATCAATTTATTGTCAATAATACTGTCCAAGGAGTCTCTGCTAATTACCCGGATATAACAGTTCGAAAATGCATATTCTTCATTGTATTTAACTGCAATTAGATGTTGTGAAGCTGGCCATTCCACTTGAGATAGATCAAAATGAAGACTATCAGTCATGCCCCAATTTGAAGTAGGGATGCGCTTAAAGTCCTCATACATCCGATCATCATTGGTACAGGATACTATAAGGACGATCGTCAAGGCAAGAAGAAAGTGCTTCCATTTACTCATTACCCGGTTTATTAGGATTTGGTCCCTGATTTTTTCTAGGAGGAAATTTTTTCTTACCCCCGGCAGGTTTTGGTCCTGCAGATGGAGCCCCGTTTTCAACCGGCTTTTGACCAGGAGCATTTTGTGCGCCTTGATTAGGTTTGGGTTTCTGCATGTTTTGCCTGGGAGCTTTGGGCTGAGTTTGAGGCTTGGCTTGTGCTGTCTGTTCCTCTGGACCGTTTTTGGCGTTATTTCTATTTTTGTTTCTTCTTTTCTTTGGTTTACCCGACTGGCTTCCTTCCCGTTGATCAACTTTAGGAGTAGTTGCTTTCACCTCCTGATTGACAGGCGCAGGTGGATTGTTTACACCAGCTTGATTTTGGATTTTATTTTTATTTCTAGATTTTTTCTTACGTTTTGGTACAGAAAATTTCTTGTCCAATATTTCTAATTCGCGTGTCGACTTTGCGGCAAGATCCTCGACTTCAGAAGACTCATTGAATTGAAGGTTAAATACTTTTATCCCTTTCGCATTCAATTCTTGAATCTCCTTCACACGCTCGCACGTGATGCTTTGCCAGTCATTGTCGTTGTTGTAACTGAACCACATCATTTTCCGGAATATATCCGTCTTTTGAAGCTTTGCAGGGCCAGCCTCTGTTAGAAGAGGACGTTCTACCTGTGGAATGTCCTTGATGGCTTCCATATAGGTGTCCAACTCATAGTTTAGGCAGCATTTTAATCTGCCGCACTGACCGCTTAACTTCCCTGGATTCAATGACAAGTTCTGGTATCTTGCTGCAGAAGTACTGACATTCTTAAAATCCACAAGCCAAGTTGAACAGCATAATTCCCGTCCACAAACTCCGACACCACCAATTCTCCCTGCTTCCTGACGAAGACTTATCTGACGCATTTCTACACGGATCCTGAATTCGCCAGCCAGAACTTTGATCAATTCCCGAAAATCTACCCGATCATCTGCTGAATAGTAAAAGGTGGCTTTAGAATTGTCTGCCTGATATTCGATGTCTGACATTTTCATTTTCAGACCCAACTCATCTACGATCTGGCGGCAACGGTATAAAGTAGGGATTTCCCGGTTTTGAGCCTCTCCCCACTTTTCCATATCTTTTTGATTTGCAATCCGGTAGATTCTCAGAATATTATCATCATCTCTGATTTTCCTCTTTTGCATCTGAAGACGCACCAATTCACCTTGAAGTGAGACATATCCTATATGATGCCCATTAGGTACGTCGACCACTACAGGATCTCCGGTGTTCAAGGATAAGAAGTCTACGTTGCGATAATACTCTTTTCTTCCTCCCTTGAACTTTACTTCTACAATATCAAAATTGTCTACTTCTGGAATCCCCATATGTGAGAGCCAGTCAAAGACGTTCATTTTATTACAATCGCTCGTTCCGCAGGTACCATTACTTTGGCAACCGCCTGTACCTCCTGTAGAGGTGGAGCATGTGCTACATCCTGACATAATATATATTCAAAGCCTTGGCTCTGGATCGTTTGGATTTATTTGATCAATTTCTGGATATCCTTACCGATATCCTTACGATAGTAGGAATTCTCCCAATTGATTTGTTCTACCGTTGTAAACGCATTCATTAAAGCTTGGTCCAAATCTGGACCTAAACCCGTTACTGCAATTACTCTACCACCTTGATTAGTGAGTTCACCTTCCTCATTCCGCGCGGTGCCTGCATGGAATATTACACTTCCTGATTTTGCTTCCGGTAAGCTGATCCGACGTCCTTTTTCATATGATCCAGGATACCCACCACTTACCATGACCACTGTCGTAGCATAATCCGGTGATATTTCCAGCTTGTAAGTGCTTAATGTACTGGTGCCTATGGCATAAAGTAGCCCCAGGAAGTCGCTTTTTATCCTTGGCAGGACTGCTTGAGTCTCTGGGTCGCCCATACGCACATTGTATTCAATTACTTTGGGCTCACCAGCTGTATTCATCAGACCGATGAAAAGAAATCCTTTGTAATCAATTTCTTCATTAGAAAGTCCCGCAATAGTTGGTTTAACTACTTTTTCCTCAACTTTCTTCATGAAGGCTTCATCAGCAAAAATAACTGGGCTGACGGCACCCATTCCACCTGTGTTCAATCCTGTATCTCCTTCTCCAATTCTTTTGTAATCTTTGGCCTCGGGAAGTATTTTGTAGGTGCTACCATCCGTAGCCACAAATACAGAAAGTTCAATTCCTGTCAGGAATTCTTCAATGACAACTTTTAAAGACGCCTCTCCAAACTTCTGGCCGACAAGCATTTCTTTCAGGGATTCCTTCGCTTCTTCTAATGTGTTGCATATCAAGACGCCCTTTCCGGCAGCTAGTCCATCAGCTTTAAGAACTATCGGAAGTTTCTGTGTTTCAAGATAGGCGAGGCCTTCTTCGACTTGATTTGCTTTGAAGGTGGCATAATCGGCTGTAGGGATATTGTTTCGCTGCATGAACAACTTGGAGAAATCCTTACTGCCTTCAAGTGTAGCTCCAAGTTGGGATGGTCCGACAACCGGGATAGAAGTTGTTTCGCTATTGTATTTAAGGTTGTCCACCAATCCCTTGACCAGTGGTTCTTCAGGACCTACCACCACTAATCCTATTCCATTTGTGACAATAAAATCACGGATTGAGTCGAAATCAGTCAAACTGATAGCTACATTGGTAGCTATCTCAGCAGTGCCTGCATTACCAGGTGCTACATATAACTTTGTGCAATCGGCACTTTGTACGATTTTCCAGGCGAAAGCATGTTCTCTGCCTCCACTCCCTAATAAGAGTATGTTCATTGACTCAATTCAAATTAATTAGCATGTTCTGAGATGAATTTGATTCGATAGACCCGCAATTCGTCTTCTGCAAAGTCTTCACTTTCAAGTTCTTCCAGAGCATCTTTGATTTGATCACTTTCGGCATTCATGAAGTAGTCGTGGAGCATATCCTCCCGTTCTTCATCCATGATGTTCTCGATGTAGTAATCTATGTTTAGTTTAGTTCCGCTATAAATGATATGCTCAATTTCATCGAGCAGTTCACTCATACTTATTCCGAGGTTATCGGCTACCTCATCCAGATCAATCTTGCGGTCGATTTGCTGGATAATTGAAATTTTTACTTTTGAGCGTGTGCCGGAAGATTTTACTACCACATCAGAGGCAGTTTCAATCTCATTTTCATCGACATATTTCTCAATCAATTTCAAGAATGAAGACCCAAATTTAGCGACTTTTCCCATACCTACCCCATTAATCTGAGCGAGCTCTTCACGGGTGGTAGGGTATACAGTGGCCATTTCTTCCAAGGATGGATCTTGGAAAATCACATAAGGAGGCAAACCTTTTGATCTTGCCACCTTCTTACGTTCAGCTTTTAATAACTCAAACAGCTTCTCATCATAGGCAATTCCGGCATTTAACACCACATCTGCTTGGTCTATTTCTACTTCTGCTTCGAAATCATGATCCTTATACAGTTGTAATTCAAAAGGATCTGTAAGAAATTTCTCGCCTTTTGGGGTGATCTTCAAGATACCATAATTCTCAATATCTTTTTCAAGCATATTGAGAATCATTACTTGGCGGATCACACCGATCCATGTTTTTTCCGGTGTGTCTTTTCCTTTTCCATATACAGGAAGGAGATTATGGGAGTAGCTCTCTACGTAATCTGTCGCTTCGCCCACAATTACTTTGACCAGATGGTCCAGTCCAAACCGCTCATTAGTCTGCTTTGCAGCTTCCAACACAGTGGTAACCATTTCCATCCCTTTAAAAGTTTCTCTTGTCCTCTTGCAATTGTCGCAGAAGCCGCAGTCTTCATTTAAAGTCTCACCAAAATAATTTAAAATAAACTTCCTTCGACAGACTCCAGTCTCCGAATAGGCCGCCATTTCTTGTAACAAAACTTTGGCATTTTCCCGCTCCGTTACCGCCTTGTCCTTGTTGAACTTGTCCAACTTGATGATATCTTCATACCGATAAAACATCAAACAATGTCCTTCAAGACCATCTCTACCGGCCCTTCCAGTTTCTTGGTAATAGCCTTCCAGTGACTTAGGTACGTCATAATGGATCACATATCGTACGTCCGGTTTGTCGATGCCCATACCAAATGCAATTGTGGCCACGATTACATCCAGTTCTTCATTGAGGAAGTCATCTTGATTTTTCACCCGCACACTCGGTTCCAGGCCTGCATGATAAGGTGCAGCATTAATCTGGTTCACCCGAAGTAGTTGAGCGATTTCTTCTACTTTCTTTCTGCTCAGACAATAGATAATTCCTGATTTCCCTTTGTGTCCCTTGATGAACTTGATCAGTTGCCTCTTAGATTCATTCTTCACTTTTGGACGAACTTCATAGAATAGATTAGTCCGGTTGAAGGAGGATTTGAACAAGTCAGCTTCTTCCATTTGCAGATTGCGCTGGATATCCTGCTGTACTTTTGGCGTAGCAGTGGCTGTCAATGCTATGATTGGAAGATTTGGTGCAATTTGCGCTACGATCGATTTAATACGGCGATATTCTGGACGGAAGTCATGTCCCCATTCAGAGATACAGTGAGCTTCATCGATAGCGACAAAACTCAATTTTGCGGTTTTCAGGAACTCTACGTTTTCATCTTTAGTGAGTGATTCCGGCGCCACATAAAGAAGCTTCGTCTTACCTTGTAAGACTTCGCTTTTTACTTTGTTCGCTTCAGATTTGTTCAAAGTCGAGTTAAGGAAATGAGCATTTATGCCCAATGCCTTCAACTGATCCACCTGATTTTTCATCAAGGCGATCAATGGAGAGATCACAATGGCGGTGCCTTCATTCACCATTGCCGGCAATTGGTAGCAGAGAGACTTGCCTGCTCCAGTCGGCATGATGACGAAAGTATTTCGCTTATTCAGCAAATTATCCACTATGAGTTCCTGGTTTCCCCTGAACTTACTGAATCCGAAGATCTTCTTAAGGTCTGATTTTACTTTTTCTTCCACGTGTTAGGGGGCTTAATGGGTAACTAAAGCCTGTAAACAGGAATGATTGATTACTTTTATACCTTTGTCAAAATTAGTGATAAACATAGGTAAAATTGAATTTAGCTAAAAATATTAGAAAAACAGCCACAAGGGTGTTGCAAAACGAAGCTCAGGCTATCTTAAAAATGCTAGATTATATAGATAGTGATTTTGAGGGTTGTGTGGAGCAAATTTTGTCTTCCAAAGGACGCGTAATTATTACAGGTGTGGGCAAAAGTGCTTTGATAGCGCAAAAAATTGTAGCAACACTGAATTCCACTGGAACTCCTGCATTATTTATGCATGCTGCAGACGCTATTCATGGAGACTTGGGAATGATCCAGCGGGAGGATATAATCATCTGTCTTTCCAAAAGCGGAAATACCCCTGAAATAAAAGTGTTGGTTCCTCTCTTGAAAAACCTGGGTTCTATGCTGGTGGCACTGGTAAGCAATACGCAGAGCTATTTGGCGGAACACGCTGATTTTGTGTTGAATGCCACCATTGAGGAGGAAGCTTGTCCGCATAATCTTGCACCTACCACCAGTACGACCGCTCATTTGGCTTTGGGCGATGCTTTGGCAATTTGTCTGCTGGAGGCTAGAGGCTTTACTTCTGATGATTTTGCTAAATATCACCCTGGAGGATCTTTAGGAAAACAGCTGTATCTGAAAGTAGGGGATGTACTGGGAAGTGAAGAAATACCAATTGTATACGAAGATGCAGGGCTGACAGAGGTCATTCTGGAAATTTCCGGAAAACGAATGGGAGCAACGGCCGTGTCAGATAAAGATGGAAACCTTAAAGGAATCATTACTGATGGTGACTTGCGGCGAATGCTTCAAAAGACACTTGATATTCAATTGCTACGTGCAAAAGATATAATGACGGTCAATCCAAAATCAATTTCAACACACGAATTTGCCATTCGTGCTTTAAATATGATGAAAAATCACAATATCACACAACTAGTGGCGATGGAAGGGAATAAAATCGCGGGATTTGTGCATATTCATGAATTGATGAAAGAAGGAATAGTTTAATTTTTACCATGCAACATAGACCCTATATCCTAATAATGGCCGGTGGCATCGGCTCCAGATTTTGGCCTCATAGCAGAAGAAAGAGGCCCAAACAATTTTTGGATATACTGGGGACAGGTCGCTCGCTTTTGCAAATGACTTATGACAGGTTCAAAGAGTTTGCTGAAGTAGATCGCTTTGTGGTCATTACCTACAAGAAATACCTTCATTTGCTGAAGGAACAACTTCCTGAACTGAAGCCACATCAAATCCTGGTAGAACCATTACGAAAAAATACAGCTACTTGTATAGCATACGCTACCTACAGGATACATGCGCTCGATCCGGATGCGACGCTTATTGTTGTGCCTGCTGATCATTTGATTTTACAGGAGAAAAAATTTGCCAAGACACTCAAATCGGCAGTTTCAGAAGCGCAAAAAGATGGCAAATTGATCACACTTGGAATCAAACCTAATCGCCCTGAAACAGGATATGGGTATATTCAATACTTAGCTGAGAAAGGATCTACCGCTTATAGAGTGAAGACTTTCACTGAAAAACCTAATCATAAGTTGGCTAAAACCTTTTTGGAGAGCGGGGATTTTGTTTGGAATTCCGGCATGTTTGTCTGGAAGGCAATGAGCCTAATTGAGGCCTTTGAAGAGTTTATGCCAGATCTGGCAGAAGTCTTTGAGGAGGGGAGACCGGTCTATGGATCTAAAGGCGAAGCTGATTTTGTAGCAGGTGCATATCCACAGGCAAAGAATATATCAATCGATTATGGGATTATGGAAAAATCCGACAAAGTCCATGTAATCTTGGGAGATTTCGGATGGTCTGATCTCGGATCTTGGAGTAGCCTTCATGATCATAGAAGCAAGGACGAGAATAATAATGTGATTGAGGCAAATGCTATTTTGTATGATACTGAGAATAGCTACATAAAAGTCAATCCGGACAAATTGGTGGTGATTCAGGGATTGGATAATTACCTGGTCAATGAAACTGATAACGTACTTCTGATCTGTAAACTTGATGCCGAAAAGAAATTCCGTGAATTTGTGTCCACAGCACGAAAAAAAGGGGAAGATTATATTTGAGACAAAAAACTTAACCACATAGGGTATTCTTAGTTAAGGATGGATAGAATCCGTCGAAGGCGGATCATTGAGTCCAAGAATTTGAGGCTAGTTGGTTGTGCTTCCTTTTTTATTCTATGTATCTATGTGGTTATAATTGCCAGTGCGGCACTGGCCAAATGGATGACGAAATACTTAACCACATAGATACATAGGTTTATTCTTTGCTAAGGATGGACAGAATCCACCAAGAAGAGAGTTAGAGCCCTCCAAAATTGATAATTATCTCATCTTTCGGGACAGACTGTGCTTTAGTGTTTCTTTTGTTAGTTTTCTATGTATCTATGTGGTATATATTAGTTGCTGTGACACAGGCCACTTTTGAGGATAGGAATTTTCCAATACGCCCGGGCGTACAGGTCTTCAAATCGAACTGCCTATTACTTGCGTTGTCTGATCGCTTCATAGATAGCTATACCTGCTGACACCGATACATTCAAACTTTCTATATGCCCGCCCATCGGGATTTTAACCTTCTCATCGACGATACCCATTAATTCAGTTGAGATTCCATCTTCTTCCGATCCCATTACCATTGCCACTGGAACGGTAAAATCAGTCTCATAAATTGTCTTTTCTGTCTTCTCAGTGATAGCAACCAGGATCAGTCCTGATTTCTGCAAATCCCTGCAGGTATAGAACAGGTTTTTAGCTCTTACAATGGGAAGAAAATTTAAGGCTCCGGCAGATGTCTTAATTGCATCCGAATTAATTTGAGCACTTCCTTTTTCAGGAATTACGATAGCATCCACACCAGCGCATTCAGCTGTTCGGGCGATAGCACCAAAGTTCCTTACATCGGTAATTCTGTCCAAAATCAGGATCAACGGCGATTTACCAACATTGAAGCAACTTTCAATTACATTGTCTAGAGATGCGTACTCAATTGCGGACATCTGCGCAACAACCCCCTGGTGATTTTTACGGGTGATCCGATTGAGTTTGGCTTCCGGTACGCGTACCACTGGTACATGCTCTGTCTTGCAGACTTTTAGTAATTCTTTGATCAGATCGTTGTTGACTTCTTTCTGGATCAACACCTTGTCGATGTCTTTGCCTGCAAGAATTGATTCCATTACGGCCCGTGTGCCAAAAATAAAATCTTTTTCGTGGGCTCCTTTTTCAATTAGAAAGCCATCTTTCCGCTTCTCCATAGGGATATGTTTTTGAACCATACAGGCTGATATGCCCGCGAACGGCTCAAGGTGTAATAGTGTGGGCTGAGTATATTTTTGACCCGGGCAAAGGTAAAGCGAATTTTCGAACTCTCGTTGCTTCCGCCGTAACTCCAAACTTCCCGGTCCAAATAAAAATTAACTTCCGCGGGAGGGCCCATGACGATATATATCATGCCCTTGTCTGTTTTCCAGCCTTCTTTAAAATCAGTAAACAGAATATTGGCAAATTCGACCTGTCGGAAATACTCCCGAATAAGATCTTTTGCCGTATCGGGGTTGCGGGTGAGACTGAGCCAGTACTCATCCAAAGCCTTCTTTTTATCTTCAGCTGCTTGTAGCTTCTCTTGCTCATTGCGAGTGGAGATGTATTTTACCATTTCGGTCATTTCCTCCCAATTTTTAACTTTTGGGAATGCTTCATGAGTTGTTTTTAATACCAATCCAGTTCTAGAAGTTGTATCGCTTTGAATAAAGTAATAGCCAATTTGGTCAAACTGCTTTGGCACATTTGCCAAAAAATCACCTTCATCGACTACCTGAAGTTCTCGGGGAACTGGTGCAGGCTTGGTTTCCATGGGCGGATAAGGGATTTCAAGGACTACTGGATAATAAAACGAATGTAGGTTGGGCCCACCGTTTGACTTAAATAGTAGAGATTGTCCTACCGTCACGTAACTTTGATCATAGGCTACATCGTTTGCATAATATGCTGCAAAACTGGGTTGATCAAATACATATTCACTTTTCAGGTCAATAGAATAATGATATTCATCTCCTTGACGGGTATCCATTGCTGAAAATAATGCAATTGAAGTTTCTTGATTTTCTGGTATTTCAATCGTTTTTTCAAAAACCCAGTGTCTTTCCGTCTCCTTATTTAAATCTGCGGAAGACAATAAAATGGTGTTTTCGGCAGTAATTTCCTGTTCATAGCTGTCCAGAATAGTATAAGTAAAACTGTAAGAATTGAATTCAGGATTTTCTTCAATCTTTTCTACTTGAAACATCACTTTGTAACTTGTTTCACTTTGCTTGACAGGAATAATCTTTAGGGCTAATCTAGAATATCGGGAATAGCGTAGTGTCTGGTTCAGACTGCTCAGGTTATTCTGCGAAAAAGAAGGAAATACAGTGCCTAAAATTAGAATAAAAAAAATAATCAGGCGGCTCGTTTTACAGTTCATCGGGTGTTGGTCTCTGGTTTTGAAAATTAACCTTACTTTTGCCAAAATAGTAAAATTTTGAATGGCTACCTATACAACGGAAATTGCCTCTGATAAGTTAATCAGCGACAATCCAATTCATCAACGTCTTCTGAAGGCATACATTGCTGCTCAGCCTTGGATATCTGGTACACTACTTGAAGTTGGCTGTGGAGAAGGCCGTGGAGTTGAAACTTTATTGCCGCTCGCGGACAGCTATCTCGGTTTGGATAAAATACCTGAAGTGATCAGTGAATTGCAGCGAAAGTTTCCCAATGTATCGTTTCAGCAAGCAGTGATTCCTCCATTCCATGAAATTGAAGATAATTCTTATGATACGGTGGTGAGCTTTCAGGTGATTGAGCATATTGCCAATGACAGGTTATTTTTAACTGAAATCTACCGTGTGCTTAAGCCAGGAGGCAAAGCAATAATCTCCACACCTAATATAAACCATACGCTGTCTCGCAATCCTTGGCACGAGCGGGAATATACGCCAAAACAATTAATTGATCTTTGTGCGTCTATTTTTGACGAAGTGGAGGCAAGGGGAGTAGGAGGAAATGAGAAAGTCTGGGAGTATCATGAAGCTAACCGTAAATCAGTTCAAAAGATTATGCGCTTCGATATCTTTGATTTGCAGTACAAGCTGCCAGCTTCATTATTGAGGATGCCTTATGAGTTGCTGAACAGGATGAACCGCAATAAACTGCATCAGCAACAAGGCCAAAGCGTGGTGGACATTTCCCATGAAGATTATCCGATTGTCGAAGATCCAAATGAAGGACTTGATCTGTTTTATGTGTTGAGGAAAAAGTAGGGGGATGTTAAGTGTTGGGTGCTTGATGTTGGATGTTTGGTGCTCGATGTTGGGTGTCGGGTGTTGGGTGTTTGGTGCTCCATGTTAGGTGTTTGGTGCTCGATGTTTTGGAGCTTGGGGTTGGGTAAGAGTCAAGAGCCTAGACCCCAGATCAAGAATTAATTGACATGTTGGAGGGATGTAGGAAGGGTGAATTAGAAATAAGTCGCAGTGATACCTACCGGCAGTCAGGAGGTTGCTCATTCTTAATGAAATTTGGCTGCTACTGTTTTTACTGATCATTTAAAGCCAACAAGGAAATACATAACAGTAAGAGCGAAATCTACTATCAAATTGTTTCCTTTGCGTCTCCCTTTGAGCACTCCGAGGGTAAGAATTATCAGATCCTTCTACCAGCTGCCACCACCACCGCCGCCAAATCCTCCTCCAGACGATCCACCACCGCCAGAACCACCCGAACTGGAAGGAGAGCTCACCATTGTTGATTTGGTAGCGTTCATAGACCCTGAAAAAGAGTTGGAAAAGTGTGAAAGAGACATCATCCTACCTGTGTGAGAAGTATACCAGGTTGGCGGTTCAAGGTCAAGGGCTTCAAACTTCCTTGCCCACCTGTCAAACATTCCAAAGGCTAATGCATAGCTCATCGTGGACTCAAAGTAAGTTGGATCTTCCTTGATCAGCATTTTGAGCTTGTTCTCCTCCGCTACTTTGATAAAGGATCTGAACCCTTTTAATTCTGACAGGATTGCTGTTCCTTCCTTATTCTTCTTGATCAGAAACTGGCTCATGATTAGTAGAAGTATGCATGAGATTACTATTGTTGTCGCTGCAATCGGCCCCCATACAAAAAGAAAAGTAGGAGTAAGTAATAGCATCAAAAGCACCAAGCCAAGTATAGTTTGGTTCCTGACTTTTCGTGATTTGTTTACATAATAAACTTTAGCAGCATCTTTAAGAGCCACTTTGGCCTTACCCATTGTAGTGTAGAACTTGTCTTTAAGGCTACTGACCAATACTTCGGTTTTATTGGGGAAAATCCCGTTGAACAACTGACGCTGGTAGGGGGGAGCATCCGCTTCAAGCTCTTTTAGTTTGTATAATTTGGTGTCATCTTGGGCGAACCACCCTTTTTTATCAATTTCTTCTATGCGAAGATAGCCCAATGTAGCCCAATAAGGTATAAGTGATAGGAGGTCAATGGTATCACTTGAATCGTCCATTAAATAGCCCACCATTGCTGAATCCATGTTTTTTGGAGGATAATAGGTAGTGGTTCTGATCGCAGGATCATCCTTGCCATGCTTTTTCCAAATCAAGAAAAACAAAAAGTAAAGTAGCGGAAGCAGAAGTGTCCAGCCGTAATCCGTCCAGAATGGCCAAATTGTTTTGATTTCTTTAATGCTTCCCAAAGGCAATTTTAAAAGTACAGTAACTGCCTCACCTCCTGAAGAAACTACTCCTGGCACACTTTGTCCGGCAAAAACGCCAGTTTGATAAGTAGTAGTAAAATCTTCACTTGGTATAGTATTACCGATGTTTCCTGAGTACACAAAGTGCTGATCGGGTATTACTTCAACTCCTTCAGGCAAGTGGATTCTGAAATTTACCTGATAAAATGGCGCTTGCCAGTTGCCCGGTTTAATGTTCCAATAGAATTGGATAGCCTCCTGCTCGTGAAGAAAGGCATTCTCAACGCTGTACCTAATTTCATAGTGTTGTGGCCCTTCTAAAGTCACATCGGCATCACCGATTTTGATCTGGACGTTGCTTGCCAATTTTTGTCCCAATGCTGAAGGGGCTTCAAATTTATAATCTGGTACTGATATGTTACTGATCTTGATTTTGCGTTCTACTTGCTCTCCTTGTTCTGTTTGGAGAAGGTAAGTCGTCTGAATATCTCTGTAAATCCCATGCTTAGGCACTTCGAACGTGAGATCGTATTTTTCAATCACATCGAAGTACCCTTCCGGATGTAAAGTAATGTCCACAGTATAAGAGGAGACACTGAAACCTTGAGGATGAGCTGTCAGGCACACTGCCAATGCGCAAAATAAAAAAATGAGCTTCTTCATTTTGTAAACTTCATGCTGTAGTTACTAATTAGTATCAGGAAAAATCTACTTTGACATTTTCTCTACTGGCGGGTTCGGCTTCAAAATAGTCGAAGTGTAGGTAGCTGAACATTCCTGCAAAAACTACTCCTGGGAAGCTCTCTCCATAGGTGTTGTTTTCCCGGACAGTGCCATTGTAGTACCTTCTTGCGCGTTCTAGATTTTCTTCTATTTCATTTAGTTTGTCCTGAAGCTGAAGAAAGTTTGTATTTGCTTTAAGATCAGGATATGCCTCACTTAATGCAAAAATACTTCTTAGTGTTTTTTGGAGCTGATTTTCAGCTTGAATTTGTTTATTGATATCATCGGAAGGGACTGCAATGGCTACATTTCTTGCTTGGATTACTGCTTCCAAGGTTTCTCGCTCATGGCTGGCATAACCTTTTACGGTTTCCACTAGATTGGGAATTAGATCATAGCGTCGCTTGAGCGCTACATCTATATTGCTCCAAGCGTCCTTCACATTGTTTTTGTTTTTTACAAAGCGATTAAAGATTCCGACAAGCAAGATCCCCAGCAGCAGAATGATCCCAATTATAATAAGTAAAGTAGACATATAGGTTGGATTTGAAACGAGAAATGATAGATGGCTTAAAAGTAAAGGCTTCTCAAAGTCAGTTGTTTAACAGCTTTAAAATACTATATTTTATTTGATACTCAAGAAGTTTATCAAATTAAGGGAGAGGTAAAGATGAATAGCTTCAACTGGAATATTTCCATAAAATTTAATACTTTGTAAGTAATTGATTTGTCCTAAGGCAATGACGATAAGAAAACACTCATAGTTTTTATCTATCGAATTTTTATTTACATAAATGAATATTTCTATACATTAGCATCTCGATCATTCAACAAAAACCTAATCATATGGATAACAAGGAAACCGGACATACCTATACAGATCCAGTATGGGATGTCAATGACAGTTCAGCAACATGCCCTTTTACCAGTGGAGCAATCCATCAGACCGCTGGTGGCGGAACCAATAATAGGGATTGGTGGCCTAATAGGCTGAATTTGAATATTCTTCGCCAGCATAGTTCTAAATCTAATCCGATGGATCCGGATTTCAATTATGCGGAGGAATTCAAAAAATTGGATTTAGCTGCAGTGAAAAAGGATCTGGCAGATCTCATGACAGATTCCCAGGATTGGTGGCCGGCAGATTTTGGGCATTATGGTCCATTTTTTATCCGGATGGCCTGGCATAGCGCAGGCACTTACCGAATAGCAGACGGTCGTGGCGGTGCAGGATCAGGTTCTCAGCGTTTTGCGCCACTCAACAGCTGGCCGGACAATGCCAACTTGGATAAAGCACGATATTTACTTTGGCCAATCAAGAAGAAATACGGAAAAATGATTTCTTGGGCAGATTTATTAATACTTGCCGGGAATGTGTCATTGGAAACTATGGGATTGAAAACCTTTGGGTTTGGAGGAGGTCGGGAAGATGTATGGGAGCCGGAGGAAGATATTTATTGGGGATCTGAAGGAGAGTGGCTTGGAGATCAGGATAGATACAGCAGTAGCACCGAGCGTGTGCTTGAGAATCCATTGGGAGCTTCCCATATGGGGTTGATTTATGTGAATCCAGAAGGTCCTAAAGGTCAGCCAGATCCGATTGGAGCAGCGTACGATATTCGGGAGACATTCGGGCGTATGGCCATGAACGATGAAGAAACTGTGGCTTTGATTGCTGGTGGCCATACCTTTGGTAAAACTCACGGAGCTGCCGATCCAGGCGATTATGTTGGTCATGAACCAGAAGGTGCAGGGATTGAAGAAATGGGATTAGGTTGGAAAAATAAATTTGGAAAAGGACATTCTGAGGATACTATTACTTCTGGTCTAGAAGTGACCTGGACTTCTGCACCTACCCAATGGGACAATGGTTTCTTTGAAAACCTATTTGGATTTGAATGGGAACTAACAAAAAGCCCAGCTGGAGCACACCAATGGACTCCAAAAGGTGGTGCAGGTGCGGGGACTGTTCCTGATGCACATAACCCTGCAAAAAGACATGCCCCTTCTATGTTGACTACTGATTTGGCTTTGAAAGAAGATCCTGCTTATCAGAAAATCTCCCGAAGATTCTTTGAGAATCCAAATGAGTTTGCTGATGCTTTCTCCAGAGCTTGGTATAAATTAACTCACCGGGATATGGGACCAATTCAGCGTTACCTTGGTCCCGAAGTGCCTGAGGAAGAGCTAATTTGGCAAGATCCTATTCCGACAGTACATCACGAACTGGTGAATGAGGCGGATATCGCAGCCTTAAAAGCCAAAGTTTTGGAATCAGGTTTGTCCATTTCTGAATTAGTATCCACCGCTTGGGCTTCTGCTGCTACTTTCAGAGGATCAGATATGCGTGGAGGTGCAAATGGGGCGCGGATCCGTCTTTCCCCCCAGAAGTTTTGGGAAGTAAATAGTCCAACTCAATTAGCCAAAGTATTACCTGTACTTGAAGAAATTCAGAAAGAATTTAATGAGACTCACTTAGGAAGCAAGCAGGTTTCCTTAGCAGATTTAATTGTATTGGCAGGTTGTGCCGGGATAGAAAAAGCTGCTAGGAATGCGGGCAAAGAGATTCATGTTCCCTTTACACCGGGACGCGCAGACGCTTCTCAAGCCCAGACCGATGTGGCTTCATTTGCTGCAATGGAACCGGCTGCGGATGGATTCCGAAACTATTTTAGACCCAAACACAAGGCTTCGGCTGAAGAAATGCTTGTGGATCGGGCACAACTATTGAAACTTACTCCCCCGGAAATGACAGTCTTGGTCGGTGGTCTAAGAGTTTTAGGGGCCAATTATGACAACTCAAAACACGGTGTTTTCACTAAAACTCCTGGAGCCTTGACTAACGATTTCTTTTTGAATATAGTGGATATGGGAACTGTGTGGAGTGCCACATCGGATTCTCAAAATATATTTGAAGGAAGAGACCGAAAAACTGGTGAATTGAAATGGAACGGAACCAGAGCGGATTTAATTTTCGGATCTAATTCTGAGTTACGTGCGTTGGCTGAAGTATATGCATGTGACGATTCACAAGATAAATTCCTGAAGGATTTTGTGGCTGCCTGGGATAAGGTGATGATGTTGGATCGCTTTGATCTTGCTTAGTTAATGGTTTTAATAAAAAGGAAAAGGTGATCTGGAAATGGATCACTTTTTTTAAAACCAGTATTATTGCATTAGGCATTGTGGTTTCAGGTCTTATGATTAATTACTTAATCTCCTTTCAAAATCGGGAGAGATGGATTTCTTTGCTTCATCGACATGAATATACTGTTCTAATTGTCGGAGGGATATTACACTGAACTTGTTTTGCTTTAAGTATTCCAGATACTCCCGAAACATTTCAGGGGGAGTATTTACCCATGGATGCTCAATATCTGGTACACCGTGAATAGTGAGTACTACTAGTCGACCTTCCCTAGCTTCTGAGAAAGCAGTCATTATTTCAGTTTGGTTTTGGCTATCTGTAGCCCAGCTTGGTATTAGAAATGGATGGTCCTTCAATGGATCATATGCTCTGCTTCCTCCAGCCCGGGCAAAAGTATAGCCCTTGTCTTGTAAATATTCCAATGCAATGGAGTTCAATCCGTAGCCGGGATAGGCAAAGTTCGTGGGTTTGGCGATGTCTAATGAATCACATTTTTGTTCAATATAAGTGAGTTGTTCATTGAATTCTTGTTGGTTGAGCTTACTCACGTTGGCATGTGTATGCGTATGATTTGCAATTTCAAATCCCATTTTATCCAGTTCCTGAATCTGGCGCCAGTTCATATACAGCGTGCTATCTGTAAAATTGGGCTGAAACTCACACACAAAGAAAGTGGCTCCAAAGCCGAATTCTTTCAACATTGGCGCTACTACAGCATATTGACTTGCGGGAGCATCATCAAACGTAAGCACCACAAGCTTGTCAGGAATTGGTTTCTTGAGGATTTGTGCGTAGACAATTGAGAATTGTATAAAAAAGCAAAGAATGAAAAGCGAATGTTTCATAATAGGATTCACGGATGACGATAAACTATATACGAATTTATTTCAAACGTACCGATGGAAGGTCACTGCGATTTCACGAGATAATAATTGCCTGACAATTGTTCCGATGGGAAAAGCAAAAATCCACCCTGCATGTTACGTCCTGATTTACCCTACCTTCGGCACACAGGGTTGACACTTTTTTTATTGTTTTTCTTCTTATTTTCCTAAATACCGGAATTGAGTTCGACCCACTTTGGGGTCGGTATTCTGTTTGGCCTTTTTCTTTATATTCCTAGTTTAACGCCGTTGGCGTTATCCCTTTTTTCTCCCAAACCCTCAACCAATCCTACTTCCCCATCCTTATCTTCCGCCTTCAAAGCATTAAGAAGATTGCCTAAAGGCGGTAGGCAGGCTTCGTTCCTCGCAAAGTCGCCTGTCTATCACTTGATTCTAGGCTTTTTATTGCAGATTTCTGATTTCATATTTCACTCTTCATAATTCATCCTTCCTCTATTATACCACCACGAGTGTGATCAAATAAATCACGCATATTGCTGTCACAGACATGATCAATGTGCCAAGGCTATGAGTTTTATTTCCCTGCTTGATAGACAATCCAGAAAGCTGCGTCACTGCCCAGAAGAAACTGTCATTGGCATGAGAAATAGCCATCGCTCCAGCTCCTGTAGCCAATACCGCAAATACCCGCATGGTAGCAGAATCCAATCCCAGGGAACCGAGCAAAGGAGCAATTATTGAAGCAGTTGTAATCATGGCTACAGTGGACGAGCCTTGGGCAGTTTTCAAGGAGAAAGCAATCAGGAAGGGGAGAAATATCCCCCAGCTCGCCCCGCTCATACTTGAACTCACTAAGTCACCGATGCCAGAATTCTGAAGCATCTTCCCAAACACTCCACCTGCTCCCGTGATCAGGATGACCGGAGCGGCGATCAAAATTGCCTCACCAATCCAACCCGAGGAAGAAAGTAATTTACTGTCAAACTTCTTTGGCAATGAAAAAGCCATGAACGACCCTAACAGTAATGCTATCACGGGGCTTCCTATAAATTGGATCACTGTGAAGAAGGCACCTTCACCAAATGGTCTGGTAGGATAGTTTGCAATAGACGCGACTATGATCAGGACTAATGGCACAACTATAGGTAAAAAAGAAGCGAATGCAGAGGGCCGGTTTTTAGATTCAATAATTTCGACCTTAGCTGCAAATTTGGGCTCCAGCGGGATTTTGTAGGCCACTTTCTTTACAAAGTAATAGCTGGGGACCAAGGAAATCAAACTGACGATCATACCCCAGAAAATAATCATTCCAAGATCTGCTTCATAGATGCCAGCGGTGGCGATTGGACCTGGAGTAGGAGGAACAAGTGAATGGCTTGCAGTAGCGCCAAGTGCCAGGGCAATGGTAGTAGCTGCATAGGGAACCTTACTTTTCAGTGAGAGGGATTTACTGATCGGGTTCATCATGATAAATGTGCTGTCCCCAAAGACCGGAATGGATAGGATATAGCCAGAAATCATCATGGAAAGCATCACAGATTTCTCCCCGATCCATTTCAGTATTTTCTCAGCGATAACAATGGCCCCTCCCGTTTTTTCCAGAAATGTTCCCATCATTACCCCAAGAAGAATCAATAAGCCAATGCTTCCCAATACTCCTCCGAAACCGTCTGAAATGGATTTGAGAATTAATTCTCCGGGCATTCCTGCCAGCAGGCCATACAAGATGGCGCCACAGAAAAGCGCGATGAAAGGATGAATATCATATTTTACGATGGCAATGAGAATAAGTGCCAGTGCAAAAAGTACTATTAAAAGAATGAGCATTGTTCGATTAAGTTGGGTTTGATCTAATCACTGTCTTGCTTCTACGTCCTCACTTCAATCTAAAAATTACCTAAAAAAAAGGAATATAAAAGGAAGTAGCTTTAATAGCTGATAAAAGTTTGTTGAGCGGCTGAAGTTCCTACGATTATTTGGTATGTTAGCTGTTCGATAATTATTGTTAAAATTAATTCAGACATGCGTTTAAACCCTAAGCTGCCCCTCATTTTGGCACTTTTCGTTCTGGTAGCCTGTGAATCCAGGCCTACTAAAGTTTCAAACTTTGAATTATTGCCGAGCCCAAAGTCTGTTGAGATCAAAGAACTCTCTGATTTATCCCCGAATGAAATTCAAAAAATAGTAGCTCAGGCTAAATCTCATTATATCGAAGGTAATCCGCTGGTAGATTTCAATGGAAAACCTCTAAGTTTTACCATTGATGCGGAGTCAGCAGTTAAACCTGAAGGATATGTTCTGGATATCTCAGCTCATGAGATTTTGGTCAATGCTTCTACCAAAGAAGGGCTTTGGTATGGCCTCATTACACTTGGACAATTGGTTCAGGATGCCATGGATCAAGATGCCGCACTGTCACAAGTGCATATTCAGGATGAACCGGCATTACAATATCGGTCAGTCCAATTGGATGTGAAGCACCATCTAGAGAAGAAAGAATATTATTATGAATTGATGGACCGCTTTGCTGAGTTGAAGATTAATGGGGTTATTTTAGAAATAGAAGATAAGCTGGCCTTCGAAAAGCAGCCGAAAGTGGCTTCTTCTGATGCTTGGTCGATTGACGAATGGAAGAAGCTCAGTGAATATGCAATGGCCCGGAATATCCGGGTTTCTCCTTTAGTACAGGGATTGGGACATGCATCTTTTATTTTGAAACATGAAGAATACAAGCCTCTTCGCGATGACCCGGAAAGTGATTGGGCTTTCAACCCGCTGGATGAGCGAACCTATGAAGTACAATTTGATCTATATGAAGACGCCCTCAAGGCGTTTCCTTATGCCAATTATCTCCATGTAGGAGGCGATGAAGTACATACAACAGGTCGTGGAAGTGGGAAAACAGCACTGGAACTTCAGCTGATCTGGTTGAATAGAGTTAGTGAATACGCCGCATCCAAAGGATTGACACCTATCTTTTGGGATGACATGCCTCTGAAAAATGCAGGGGTATATAATTCGATCTTTAACAGAGAACTGACAGCAGTGCAGGTAGATAGTATCTGGGCGGAGAATGAACCAAACCTTAATAAATATGTAGATATGTTTCCAAAAAACTGTGTCTACATGCGCTGGAATTATGAGATGCCGGAGACTCTTGGTAATAAACGTGCAATGAAGTGGTTCACTGATCATGGTTTTAAGGTGATGGGAGCGACAGCAGGACAGACCCGCTGGAATCTGATGCCACTTGACGAAAGTAATACCGCCAACATCAGGGACTTTGCCCAGATCTCTATTGACAACAATGCTGATGGATTACTTCTGACGCTTTGGGATGATGATTCCCCTCACTTTGAATTGTATGGAAGAGGAATCGCAATTTTTGCAGAATATACCTGGGCAGGTGAGCAGCAGACCAAAGAGGAGCTTCATGCAGCATATAGACAGCGCACTTTTGGCAGTGAGTTAGCCTCCAGTAACTATGCATTTATTAATGAGTTGGAAGGCCCAGTGGCTTTTTGGAAGAATGCACTATTGGAATCTGGCGATCGTAATAGGTTGAAAAGTATGAAAAACCCTATGCAGGAAGCTGTTATTTCTCTGCCTGATGCCAGTGCACCAGGAAAATGGACGGAAACTAATCATGAGCGGTTGACGCAGGCACGGGAAAATCAGGTAAAAGTAGATTCAGTTTTAGCTAAGATAGCCAGTTCAAAGCAGAAAGCGCTCCGGAATACCTATACATTAGACGTATATGAGCAAGTAGCAAAAGCTACTCAATTTACAAATAAATCATTGTTGCTACTAGCAGAGTGGGACACTGCCAAAAGTGATGAAGAAAGGCAGCACGCCAAAGATAAGTTGCTGAAACTGGAAGAAGAATGGAAAACCCAGTTAAAAGAATTGGAAGGAGTTTACAGTAAAACACGGGTTTTGGATAAGCCAGATGATTATGTGCTGGATCAGGATCATCATATACATTTGGCTAACCAAGCGATTAAATTCTCTGATTGGCAATTTTATGCTGAAGATTTATTCTTACAAAAAATTAAAGAAGGAAATAGTTTTGAACCACAGGGAAACCTCGATGCTAAATAAGGTAGCTACAAATCGCATTATTCGGCCATTGTCTATATTATCTTAAAGAACAGCGTAGCTCAAAGTTTATCTTTGGGCTATGCTGTTCTCATATATACAACCCTTTCTTGTTCAAATTAAAACATGAAACTTAGGTTTAGTAAGGAAGCAGTGGTCTGTCGTCAGTCGACCGATCAACTTATAGCAATCTGATTTTTATCCCTCCATTGATCACAAATCCATCTACCGGAGCGTAAATATCCCGAAATTGAGGATCATCTATGTTTCCGGTAAAGATGGTATCAAACTTAGTTTGGCGGGCGTCCAGGAAATTTTCAAAATTCAAGAAAATGGAGAAGTTTTCGCCAAATTTTTTCTCACTCATCAATCCTGCAATCCAGTAGGATTTTCCTTCTGAGCCATCGCTAAGTAACTGAGGACTGTAGTAATAGGCCTCCAAACCTATCCAAAAGTTTTCATGCTTTTCATACATCAGTACATTGTTCAACCTATGTTTTGCAACTAATGGGTAAGTGGTTTTTGATTGCGCATATTGTTGGGTTACATCTGCAAATGTGTATCCTACAAAAAGCTTAAAATCCTTATAATTCCACTTCATATTGATTTCCACTCCTTTGGTCTCCAACTCACCAGAGGGTTGCTGATATTCGTAGCTTGATCCATTCATCACAAGCAGAAGAGGGTCTTGAATTTGTGTGTAAAAGAATAGGGTATTGGTTACAAGAGAAAGTTCATCACCGAATGCAACTCGATAGTTGACATCTAAATTTGCTCCAGATGATTTTTCAGCTGAAAACAAACTAGGATCAATTGGTTTGATATTTTGGAATTGAAGACGTTCCGCATCTTCAGTGAATACAGTAGGAGACTTATAACCAAGTCCACCGCCTAGCCGTAGGGTCAAAGCTTCCGTAGGCTTGTACATTGCAGAGAGTTTTGGAAGCGCAAATGCTCCATATTCCTGCTGATAATCCAACCTAAACCCAGTTTCTAATGTCAACTTCTCTGAACTATTCCAAATATTTTGAACAAAAACCCCAACTGTATTTAAAGTATAGTCCAACGGTTCTAACTGATTCCCTTTCGTTTGATTAAATTGATCACTCCAAAGGTTCACACCCCCAATCCATTCTAATTTTTCGCCTACGGTAGTAAAATTAATTTCACTGAAGGAGGAGAGCTGGTCTCCAGAAAATACATACTTGGGAACTTCAATACTCCGATCATAGAAACTGAAGCTATTCTTGAAGTTTAGCTGAGAGCGTTGGTTCAGCTGGTAGCTGTACTTCACTTCAGAAGAAATCCGGCTGGTATTATTTTTTTCATAATAGGGATTTTGAGCTGGTTGGTCCTTGATGTAAGCAATGTTTCCGCCCAATCGATCCTCTTTCATGAGGTTTAGTCCAAGCACCAAATTTGATTTGGAATTTACATCCCAAAATAGTTTAGGATTGAGCACTAGCCGATCAAATTTCGGAATGGCTGTAAGGCCAATGTCCGCAGGATCATAAGCGGTTCCTTTATTGTACGAGCCGAAAATAGTAGTTCCTACCTTTCCAGACTTGGCTGAATAAAAAGCACTTGCGTCCAGACCTAGTGCAGAAGTTCCGTTGAGCATCAAGGATAGTTCAGGATCTTCGGATGGCGTTTTTGATATCAAATTTACCAAGCCGGCAATAGCCCCTCCGCCATACAGGGTGGAAGAAGAACCTTTAATTACTTCTACTTGTGCCAGATCCAAAGGCGCTATTTGCATTAAGCTCAACCCAGAAGAATAGCCGGAATACAGCGGCAAGCCGTCGCGAAGTAGTTGCGTGTATTTGCCGTCCAGCCCTTGGATTCGGATACTGGAGTTATAACTGGTGGCGGAAGTCTGTTGAGTTTGAATTCCGGTACTTTCATTCAGCAGCATTCGAATATCGCCTGGTTTCATGTTGCCTTTCTCGGCAAGCTCCTCTCCGGCAATGATCTCGACACGTGTGGGTACATCTTCGATGACACGGGAGCTTCTGTTGGAGCGAACCACCAGTTCTTCCATTTCTTCTTCCCCCTCATGTAATTCAAATAGTTCTGGGCCATTGGACAAATCTGGAGGGAATGTTCGCTTGACTTTCAACGACTCATATCCTAAGAAACGAATTTCTACCGTGTAAGTCCCGTCAGGTATGTTATTGATCAGTATCAGACCATTTTCATCGGCAATTTCTCCCAGTGCAATTTCTTGGAGATAGAGAGTGGCTCCGGGAAGTGGCTGGGAAGAATCTTTGTCTTTAATTATTGCTTGATATTGAGTTTGTGAAATGGCAGTACTGCACCATATCATGGCGAAGCATGCAACTATATATTTCAACATGTGTGATTGTTCTTTGTGGATTCAATAGGTTAAAAACACTGTAAAAGAGTATAAATAGACTAAACCTTTGAATTTCCCGGGGGCTTGATCAATCTATTGGTATAGGCTTCGGAAGAATGCTGAAGCCAAAAAGTAGAGTGGGTAAATTTAGGTGTAATGAAAGACGCTAATTGTTCAATGTGCTGTTTTTGTATTGAAAAGCCAAGACAAGAGCCGCAGGAGTAAAAGGGAGAGCAAGGTAATTCATTCCCACAATCTTGCTCAGAATGCCGGTTTTCAGTTTGCTCGGCCTTTATTTCATCACAGGCTTCATCACCTGCACAACATGGTTGAACGGCGAGAAGCAGTATGAGCATGGCGATAAAGAAGGGGAACAGCTTCATTTTATAAAGGTAAACGGCAAATCTTAATTAGTTGAGGATTGGGAGAAAAGTTGGGAAGTTGGAGGCGATAAAGTATACTATTGTAAAGTATTTCATATCCCAATATTAACAAGATAGCCCGCTATCCTTTAGAAAATCTGCCTTGCAACCAACTGCTTTTATTAATTTTGACTTTGCTATATTATATCGAATTCAGGTTAATAGCTTCTAAACGGAATAGTTTGATCGGATGGCTAACAAAAATGGAACAAGACATAATGCCGAAATAAGGATAGGGTGGACACCAAAAATCACGAACAGAAAAAGCACGAAGAAAACCAAGTATGCGGCTTTATGGGAATGAACAGCATTTTTTCTCCATTTGATCAAACCGAAAATCCCCATATTTAAAGAAACCAGCAAGATGGCTAGAGAAAAAAGACCGGAAAAATCCGCTGCGCCACCATATTTATAGATCAATAAAGCAAGCTCGGGCAAAAGGAATACAACGATGATAATAAAGTGCATCCGCAGTTTTAGCACGAATCTTAGAGGCATATTGTGAAAATAGACCATTTGCTGTGACTCAAAAAAATGCTTTTCCATCCAGACGGGGAAGTGAATGTAAGTGGTGCAGAGAAACCCAAACTCCAGCCACCTGATATCAAATTTTCCATTGGTGAATACATAGAAAAAGCCATTGAGCAGAAAGATGCTCAATAGTTTCACGACAAGGATTAACAGCGGTCTCTTTTCCCTTAAGTGCGTCAAAAACCAAAAATTGTAGATTAGATTTTTAAACAGTCGGGTTCTGATGCGTATGTAATCGGGGAAGGGTTTTTTGAGTTTATAATAGATCAAAAGAAGATCTGATAAATAAATCGCTGTCAAAAAAAGCCAAAGTATAACAAGCTTTCCACCTGCATTAATGCTAAATCCTGCGTATGTCAATAATAAGGAGTAGAGTAGAATAAGCGCATGGTTTGCAAGCCATACGGGAAGGAAATACCTGCCAAGTTGTCTCCATGAAAAAAATCCCAGATAATGAAAAATTCGGTATCGGAGATCATTCATTAGGAAAATCTGAAATCGCTGCTGTGCAATGGCATATAGGGTAAAAAGTAAAAGCACAGATGAAAATCCTACAGAGTTTTGCAAAAGACGTTCGGCAATCATGAGATGCTGTTTCATCTCCATGAAAACACCTAAAATGATAATCAGTAAAATGAAAAAGCCAAGAAAAGCCTTGTAAAAAGTAATGACAAAAGTCTTAAACAGCAGCTCACCCATGACTCTGTTCTAGGTTTCCATCGGAGATAGTAAGTATAGAATCATAAGCAAACAATTCTTCAAAATCTGCGATATGGGAAGTGATGAGAAAACTAACTCCACTGTCCAATTGGCGATGGATCAGATCGGTAACTCTTCCCTGAGAAGCTACATCAATAGTGGTGTAGGGTTCGTCAAGAATTACAAGGATCGGGCTTCCCAAAAATGCCAGGATAAGCCCAGCTTTTTTTAACATACCCGAAGAATAGGTGCTAATAGGGTTTTTGGCAAAATCACCAATCCTCAAGGTTTCTTTTAGTGCTGAAATCTGAGCGTTTTCAGCTCCTTTGGTTTTGGCGACAAAAGAAATTAGATCATCTAAACTTAGAAATTCTGGAAATAAAGGTTCAGCTTCGGAGTAATTAACAAGTCTTCGATAGGTAAGTCCTTCTTTTTTCAGAGAAATCCCATTCAATACTACATCCCCTTCAAAATCATGAATTCCTGCAATTGCTTTCAGCAAAGTTGATTTACCCGATCCATTCTCACCCTTGATCAGATGTATGCCCTTGCCCAATTCAAGTGAATTTACTTCTAGTTGAAATCCTGTAGGATAAGATTTTTTGAACTGGCGGATGTCGAGCATTTGTAGATGTTAGGAATGTTTTTTTATCACAAAGCCTACAACGTTTTTGGAAAGATCGCAGCTTTACTCCAAAGGACGTTGATTTAAGAAAAACTTTGCACAAATAAATAACGGATAAATGTAGGAAGGCATAAAAGAATCATAAGCAAGAGAAAATCAAAATATTGTATCTTTGGAATGTGGAAAAAATAGGTGATATAGAAATTAGAGTTACAGGTAAATTAGGAAGTCTAGATTTGAAGCCTGAAAACTACGACATCAAACATATTGCAAGTATTTTGCAAAATGTTGAGGATTTACTATACCCAAACAATAAAAAAGACCGACCCCTTATTACTTACGACATTCAAGAAGGATCTGTAAGGCATATTTTTAAAACGCCGATCCAGTATATTATTGGTTTTAGTGCTATTCTAGGGCAAATCCAAGAATCTAATTCAATTGATTTCCTGGATTTAAAAACTGCAAGAGCCTTTGAAAGTATTCAACAACTTTCACAACAAAAAAACTTTGAATTTCAGTTTATTACTTCTGTTACAAATGGTGTTGAACTTTCTATAAGTTCAACTACTCGATTTTTAAGGACCGAAAATCTTTGGGCTGATGCTGAGTTTTATTTTTATGGTATTCTTAAAGATGCAGGAGGCAAAAGCAAGGCTAATATTCATTTAGATACAGATGATTATGGCTATTTAGCAATTGAAACCGGGCAAGACTTTTTAATGGAGCAGGAAGAAAATTTATTGTATAAAAAGTTCGGTGTTCGGGCAACAGGTAAACAGAATATGGAAACAGGTGAAATTGACACAAAGTCATTAAAGCTTGTAGAGTTGATTAATTACAACCCAAAGTATGACTCAGACTACTTGACATCCTTGATTTCCAGAGCCAAGAAAAGTTGGAAGGGTATAAATGGGGATGAATGGTTATCGAATTTAAGAGGAGATTATGAAGCATAGCGTACTTTTAGATACAAGCTTCTTTGTAAGGCTTCTTAATGACGAAGACCCATTGCACAATAATGCCAAGAAATATTACCGGTTCTTTCTTGAGAACGATATAACATTGAAAGTTTCAACTATTTCCATAGCAGAATATTGTGTAAGAGGTAAAATTGACGAATTACCTTTACGTAATATCCGAATAATTCCCTTTAATTTGGACGAAGCGAAAAGAACTGGAGAGTTTGCTGAAGCAATATTTGCAGAAAATAGGGTGCTTAAAGAAAAACTCTCTCCAAGAGCAATTATTCCAAATGATTCTAAACTTTTCGCTCAAGCTGACCTGGACAATTCAATTACGCTGTTTATAACTTCTGATAGTAGATCAAAAAGTACTTTTTCAGCGCTTAAGAAACGAATAAAGCCAAAATTTGAAATAATTGACATTGCAAGACCATACAATGAAGCTTTTGGAATTCTAGACTTGTAGTGATAAGACTGCCATTATACAACTAAGGTTGCATAGCTGGATACTCCTTATCAGTGTGTTTAACATCAACTTTCCATTACCTTTCATTCTGAGCCATTTGACAATTGCTAATCCTTTGTTCGGATTAAATTGATTCTCCATGCTGTGAGATGTCTAATCCGATTTCTTCATATTCTTCGCGTACACGTAGCGTCACAAACTTATTCAGTAGGAAGAATATTGCATAAGCCATCACAAATGAAAAGATAGAAACCCCTACTAGCACCACCATGTGGGATCCAAATACAGCCCAGCCTCCATGAAACAAGCTTGAGCCTTCTTTGCCTGCAAAGATTGCGGTGAGAATCATCCCCATAATGCCGCCGATTCCGTGACAGGCAAACACATCAAGCGTATCGTCTACTTTCTTCAAGAACTTAGCATGCATTGCCATATTGGATACCACAGCGCCAATTCCTCCGAAGAAAAAACTTTCGGGTACCGTAATATATCCTGCTGCTGGTGTGATCACCACCAATCCCACTACAGCTCCAATACAAGCCTGAAGCGCAGAAATCTTTCTTCCCTGAATCCGATCAAAAAGCACCCAGGTCATCATTGCTGTGGCTGAACTAATGGTGGTCGTAGCAAAAGCTAAAGCAGCAGTGGAATTAGCCCCAAAAGAAGAGCCTGCATTGAAGCCAAACCATCCAAACCACAACATACCTGTTCCCAAAAGCACATAAGTAATATTGGATGGCTCGTGATGAGGCTTCATTCTTTTACCCAAGAAAGCAGCTCCTGCCAATGAAGCAAAACCTGCACTGATGTGTACTACAGTACCCCCAGCAAAATCCAATACACCAAAATATGACCCTATAAGCCCATTAGGATGCCAAACCATATGGCAGAGTGGGGCGTAAACAAATACGCAGAATATGCCGATGAAGAAGAGGTAGCCAATAAAACGAACGCGCTCTGCGAATGAACCTGTGATGATTGCAGGTGTAATCACCGCAAATTTCATCTGGAATAATGCGAAGAGGATAAAAGGTATAGTTGGCCCAAGTATTTTGTGCGGTAATTCTGCTACTTGATCAAAAAATAGATATTGGAAGGGATTTCCAAAAATCCCATACTTGACACCATCTATGGTAATGCCTATAGGGTCGCCAAAAGCAATGCTAAATCCTACGACCACCCACAGCATAGTGACTACTCCCAATGAAATAAAACTCTGAAGCATAGTGGAAATGAGGTTTTTTCTGACTACCATCCCTCCATAAAACAAAGATAATCCGGGAGTCATTAACAAGACGAGGCAGGAGGCTGTCAGCAGCCAGGCAATATCCGCATAGACGAGCTGATCGGAAGTGCCAAAATTTTCAATGATTGGTGGACTTTGCTTCCAGAATAAACCAACTACCGGAGCAGCTATAGTAATCAGAAAAGCTACTTTCCACTTAATTTTCATTCCTCTTTTTTCCATGGCCCAAAAGTAAGGTATAAAATCTTTTATTTTGTGTAAATCGTGCTATCCAGAATAAAAATTAGGCTATTAATTCAAAAAAGTATGGATAAATAGGAGATGTAGGGTAAATTTGGTTCTAATAAGAAATGATAGAGATTTACAGTCGAATATTTGACAGACCTCTCCTGCCGCAGTCTATGGTATGGCCTTAATTTCCTGTTAGCCGTGCCACTATAATTCCCGATTGGGATTTGTTGCCAGCCAGGTAATCACTGAGCGGTTTTTCAGAGATTTCTACTTTCATATTTTTTGAACTGGCATGAAGCAAGTGAATTCTGCCATTTTTCTCAATTGCAAATCCCGTATGAACAATGTCCAGATTAGGCATTGACGTAGTGATCGCAATCAGGTCACCTGATTGGATGTTAGGTTCCAACTGCTGGATTTCGGCTTTTGGAATATAGAAATAGTGCCTTTCTTTGAGAACCAATTCTGTATCTTTAATTTCTTCGAGATTGGAAGGGTCAGCCAGCTGAGTATAGAACTTCGGATTTTCAGACATAAAGGAAGGTACGTTGGGATAGAAAGATCCGCCTATTTCCTCTGTAATGTCAGTCAATATTCCCTTTTGCTGATTTTCATAGATCCAGTCCGAGAAGTAATGCAGACGTGAAGCGTACCCTTCATTCTTTCCATTTCTATAGCGGAGATAGGCAAGCTCTCGCTCAAAAGCCTCAAAAGTGGGTAGTCCAATAGTGGCCAGTCTTGCCAGTGTGATCACCGTTTCTACGAAAGTAGTGCAGTCCACACCTTGTAGATTTATTACCAATTGTTCTGGACCGGGTAGCTCGAGAGTCTTCTCTACATATGGTGTTTGAAGAAATTCCGTTCCAATGGAAGTCGCTAGCTCATTGGGAGGCATCCTACTAAACGCGGTCTGGGAGAAATGAGCAAGCATCTGTTCCAGTTTTTCCCTGCTTTCCAAACTGCAGACTGTCTGACCATACACGCTGGATGATACAAGAATAAACAGGAGTAGGGCGATTGGTCTCAGGACAAAGTGCATTTGGGATATACTTAATTTAGCAAATTTACCCCCAAGAAAATAATTTTGGCCATAGCAATAGTTATTTCATGGACTGATTGGTAGGTTTCTTCAAGAAAGGATTGCACCATAAGTGTAGCGTAATTGGCGGTGGATACGTATTCGGATCAATAGTAATATAAAAAAATGGTTTTCCATTAAGCTGTAAAAGGCAAGGGGTTGAGATTCAGATAAAACCGTTATGGATTTAATCTTTAGCGGTCGACTATTTGCTGCTTGTGAAAGTTACTGACTCAGGTTGTTGACAGTCAGGACGATTGATTGCTCTAAATTTCATCGCTTATTTCTGCCTAAAAATTGCGGTTAATCAAAAAGAAATATTTGTGTTAGGTATGAAAGTAGAACCTGTTCGGGTAACCCATATTATTTTTCAAGTGTATCAATTTGTACCTTTGCACCTGTCCAATGCTAGTTGTAAAAAAAACACTGTATTGCAAGAGCAGTGAATTTCGATAGCATTATAACCACCGATAACTAATACCAGATGTCTCAAAGGAACAGTATATCCATTATTATTCCGAACTATAATGGAGTTTCCCTACTTGAAAAATACCTTCCTGACACGCTTCGTGCTATTGAATATGCCAATGTTCCTTATGAGTTAATTGTTGTTGACGATTGCTCTACAGATAATTCAGTTGGCTTTATTCAGGCCAATTATCCAGAAGTGAATTTGGTGGTAAACTCTGCAAATCAAGGTTTCTCCTTCAGTTGCAACCAAGGGATCAATCTGGCAAAAATGGATTTAGTGCTACTTTTGAACTCAGATGTGTCATTAAGTGAAGATTATTTCTTGTCTTTATGGAAGTACTTTGAAGATCCACTGACCTTTGGTGTGATGTCAAGGATAATGAACAAGAATGGGGAGATTGAAGATGCGGCACGTTTTCTATCCTTTAGTGGGCTCAAATTCAAATCTACCAATTTTTACTACAGTGAGGATCCGGCTGTAAGGACTCCAACTGCTTACCTTTCAGGAGCTAATGCTTTGATTTGCAGGGAGAAATTAATGGAACTCAAAGGCTTTGATGAGGTGTTCTCACCATTCTACTGTGAAGATGTAGATCTCAGTTTTAGAGCTTGGAGGCTTGGTTGGAAGTGTTTTTATGATCATCAGGCTGTCTGCTATCATGAAGTGTCTACTACTACACGGCAGGTTAAATCCAAGAGAGCTCTTAAAATTGCTGTGTACAAAAATAAATTCATGCTCCATACTATACATCTCGATGGAGCCCGATTAGTTCTTTGGTTGGGTCAAATGATCTTTATCGAAGTATTGCTTCGGGTATTAATTGGGAGATTTTGGATTTTACATTCACTGGGACAGTTTTATCAGAGCAAGTCAAAAATTCAGAGTTCCAAAGAAAATTTGAGAAATCAAATGGCACTAAAGAATTCACATTTAAGTCTTTTTGACGTTAAAAGAACATACTTTGATCCTGTACGAAAGTTGAATATTAGTTTGTTAGATAAATAATTTAACTATAAACGAAGTGATTTCGTTGCTATAACATATTGATGAAAACTTATTTTAGGTTATTGGCTTTTGCCAAACCGATAGAAAAATTTGCTATTCCTTATCTGCTCTTTACGGTATTGGGTGTTATTTTCAATACCCTCAATTTAGCATTATTAGCGCCTTTATTAAGCACCTTGTTCAATACTGCAGAAGGGACCGAAACTGCTGCGGTCAAGCCTGAAAACTGGACTGATGTGTTTGGTTACCTCAATTATTACTCGCTTCAGGCCAATGAACAATATGGTCCTTTGGGCGCTTTGAAGATGGTCTGTGGTGTGATTATCCTGTCTGTTCTTTTGGGAAACCTCTTTCGATATTTTTCTGAGCGGGTGATGGAAAATATGAGAATACACACACTTCTCAATATGCGTAAGCGGGTCTTTGATAACGTCATGAACCTGCATGTGGGATATTTCAGTAATCAGCGAAAAGGGGATATAATCTCCAAAATTTCCTCTGATGTACAAGTTGTTCAGTTTTCTGTTACGGCTACGCTCCAAGTGATATTCAAGGAGCCACTGCAGTTGCTGGCGTATATCTTCATGTTATTTGCCATCTCCTATAAGTTGACCATTTTCTCTTTGTTGGTAATTCCTGTTTCTGCATTTTTCATTGCCAAAATTGTGAAGCGTCTTCGGGCCCAGGCCACACAAGCGCAGCATTTATATGGTGTGATGATCAGTTACCTGGATGAGGCGCTTTCGGGAATCAAAATAATCAAAGCGTTTAATGCGACCGAGCTGATCAAAGATAAGTTTCACAATGAAAACGTGAAATATTCTCAATTGGGCAAGAAGATGGCCAAAAGACAACAATTAAGCTCCCCTGTTTCAGAATTCCTCGGTGTCACCATGGTGACAGGAATAGTGCTGTACGGAGGTTCATTGATCATCAACAACCAGTCTGAACTGTCTCCATCTGATTTCATAGCTTATATCGCGCTGTTCAGCCAAGTGATGCGGCCAGCCAAAGCATTGACCAATTCCTTCAGTACTATACATTCCGGACTTGCTGCCGGGGAGCGGGTACTGGACTTGATTGATGAGAAGCCTGAGATAGAAGATGTGCCAAATGCGATAGACTTGACAGGATTTGAGGAGAAAATTGAAATTAGAGATCTTTCTTTTTCCTATCCGGGGAGGCCTGTGCTGGATAGCATAAATCTGACTATTCCAAAAGGCAAAACAGTTGCCTTAGTCGGCCCTTCTGGTGGAGGAAAATCTACATTGATGGATTTATTGCCCCGCTTTATTGAGCCGCAAGAAGGTGTAATCAGCATTGACGGTAATAATATTAAAAATGTGACCATGGATTCGCTCCGAAATATCATGGGGTTGGTCAATCAGGAATCCATACTTTTCAATGATACCATCTACAATAACATTGCTTTTGGGACTCCAAATGCAAGTCAGGAGGCAGTGGAAGCGGCAGCTAAAATTGCCAATGCACATGAATTCATTTTGGAAACGGAAAATGGTTATCAGTCCAATATGGGGGATAGAGGTCTTAAACTTTCGGGAGGGCAAAAGCAACGTATTTGTATTGCAAGGGCTGTTTTGAAGAATCCTCCAATTATGTTGCTGGATGAAGCTACTTCTGCATTGGATACGGAATCAGAAAAACTTGTTCAAGACGCACTCAATAAGTTGATGAAGAACAGAACGTCCCTGGTCATTGCGCATCGCTTAAGTACCATCCAGAATGCTGATATTATCGTGGTGCTGGAAGGGGGCAAAATTGTCGAACAGGGAAGTCATCAGGAGCTTATTGCCCGGGAAGGGCTTTATAGCAAGCTGGTAAATATGCAGCAATTTAGTGAGGTAGGATAAATAGAGCGTTTTTTTACCACTGTGGCGATTTTCCTAGGATGAATTCATTTACAAAAAAAATAAGCTTTCAGATTGACAAAGGCTACGCTAAGCAAGTGAGCAGGGGAAAACCTTTTAATCCACTGCTTCAGCCATCCATGTTTGGACTGTATATTCTAAGTTTAGTGCCCACTATATTTACTCCATCAAATCCGAAGGAAAGCAAAGGTCTTTCTAGGAGGAGTAAATTGATGCGTTTTTTTGGACATACCTTTTTTCCAGGTAAATACAGTTTACCTACGCTCTCTAACCAGGACGTTTACGGGAAAAAATTCAAGTTCTCCACGTCAGAAAATCCACCAGTTACATTTTTGATTTTGTGCGGTGACAGCCTAACTGGTCTTGTTAGACTTTTGGAATCGATAGAAGCAAATAGCACCGGTCTTGAGGTAGAGATTATTTTAATTCTAGAGGAAGCAAATGGAGATGTAGCTCAATTTATAGCAAATAATATACAAGGCACTTCTACATTTATTTTATTCCAGCCGCATAATTTATTGGAAACCTTAAATCGTGCTATTTCGGGTTCTAAAGGTGAATTTTATGCAATATTAAGGACTTCAGTCTTTTTACAACCTAATTGGTTAAATAGACTGTTGTCTGAAATTTCCAAAAATCAAAATATAGGAATAGTTGGAGGAAAAGTGATCGCTACAGATGGGCTTTTGGATGAGGCCGGTACTTTCTTGGATGCTGAATATCATCTTCAGAATTATGGTAAATCAGATTTTCCTAAGCGCCCTAAATACAATTTTATCAGGGAATTAGAATGCACTTCTGGAAGTAATCATTTGATAAGAAAATCAGATTTTGAGGCGTCTGGAGGATTTGATGTGGCATTGCCAACTTTGGTGAAAGCTTTTTGTAAACTCACGCTGACCATTCGCCTTAAGCTTCGAAAAAATATAATCTATACGCCTCAGGCTGTATCGGTTCGATATGAATCTGCAGCAAATGATGAGATACTTGATGTGTCGATATTTTTGGAAGGAATGGGTGAGGATTTAATTGCCAGATCAGTAGATGATGATGTGAATGCGCGTAGTCTATTGCATTCAAGAACTGTGCTTTTCATTGATATTGGACTACCTGAGTATGATCGGGATTCCGGTTCATTACGGGCATTTTACTTATTAAAAATGTTTAAGGAGCTTGGGAATCATGTGATTGTAGTTCCCAGAAAAGGACAAACTGCTTCGCCTTATCTTGAGGAGTTGGTAAGCCTCGGGGTGGAGGTATTATACAAATTTCCTGATCGCAAAGGTATGATGAAGGAATTGACTGCTTTATTGCCTTCAGTAGATATCGCATGGATTTGTAGACCACAGCTAAATGCGGAATTTGAGTGGATTTTCAATTACAACTCCAGTATAAAATGGATTTTTGATACCATAGATTTGCACTATGTCCGATTAGCGAGAGAAGCAGAGTTATTCAGGAATAAGAAATTAATGCGGAAATCAGTCCGGTTTAAGAAGCTTGAATTAGCGATTGCTTCCAAAGCTGACTTGACGCTGACGGTCACAGATGATGAAAGAAAATTGCTGAATGGACAGGGTGTCAAAAATGTGGCTGTGATTCCAAATATTCATGAAAATCATCACGTTATAGAATATCCCGAATTCTCTCAGCGGGAAGGACTATTGTTCATCGGTTCATATCATCATCCTCCCAATGTAGACGCTGTGAAGTGGTTAGTTGAGGACATTATGCCGATTGTATGGGAGAAGCTCAAGATTCCTGTCACACTTTTGGGAAATGCTCCAAGTAAAGAGGTCAAAGGATTAGAAACTGAGCTTGTTAAAGTGCCTGGATATGTGAAGGATATTGAGCCTTATTTTACCAGTCACCGGGTTTTTGTGGCACCATTACGATATGGAGCGGGAATGAAAGGAAAGATCGGGCAAAGCCTAGCCTATAAATTGCCTATTGTGACTACCGCAATTGGGGCAGAGGGAGTAGGATTAACTCATAACGTGGATGTCCTGATTGCTGAAGACAAAAAAGTTTTTGCGCAGCAAATAATGAAAGTCTATCAGGATGAGCAACTATGGAAAGAGCTTGCCCTCAATTCAGAGAAGGTCCTCAATAGCTATAGTCCAGATCAAGTTAAAGATAAATTAGAAGCTTTGATTGAAGGATTGCTATCAAGTTAAGGTGTTATTAGTTGAATAATATTAATACAATGAAAATCTACAAGTGGATAGATAAATATAATAAGAGGTACTGTTATAAAATCAATAATAAGTATTATAGAGGGAGAGATTCTGGCAGTAGCCTTTTATTTAGGTTACACCCGAAAATCATTTTGTATTATATTATACGACTTATTATAGTATTAGCAGGCCTGATCACGCTAAAGGAATCCATCCTGAATGAACTTAAAAAGCCATTTCAGTCTAGTCGTTCCATATTCTTTTCCCCGGACTCTTATTCTATAATTTCTATTAAAATTCAAGAATTTTTTCTGACACTTTTTGGATATAGATTTTTTGTTTTGCCTACTACTCTTCCACAACTAAGGCAAAAGGAAATAATGGGACAAAAGATAAATTTCCCTAAAGTTGATAATCCTGATGTCTCTATAATTATCCCGGTTTTTAATCAATTGTCTTACACATTTAATTGTTTGAAATCGATTGAGAACAATTTTCCCGCATCAGTAAAACTTGAGATTATAGTGGTAGATGATTGTTCCACAGATGATACGCCCACTTTTCTTACTGAGCATGTTTCTGGGATAACCTACATTCGCAACAAGGAAAATAAAGGATTTCTCATTAACTGCAATGAAGCTTCCCGTATTGCAAAAGGGAAATATCTATATTTTCTAAACAATGATACTCAAGTAACTACTGGCTGGTTGGAGTCAATGCTGGAGCTTTTTGAAGATGAGCAGGTTGGCTGTGTTGGAAGTAAATTAATCTACGCACATGGTTTGCTTCAAGAAGCAGGAGGGATAATTTATGAAAATGCCAGTGGAGCAAATTATGGAAGAAATGACCTGCCGGACAGGCCCCGCTATAACTACATTCGGGAAGTAGATTATTGTTCTGGTGCTAGCCTTTTACTGAGAAAAATGGACTTTGAACAGCTGGATCGGTTTGATCAGCGTTTTGCACCTGCCTATTATGAAGATACTAATTTGTGTTTTGCAGTGAGAAATGTCCTGAGAAAGAAGGTCATGTATCAACCACTTTCTGAGGTGGTTCATTTTGAAGGGGTTACATCCGGTAAGGTGATTAAGAAGAATACTATAAAAGCCTATCAAGGGGTTAACCGTGAAAAATTTCAGCAGAAATGGCAGAAGGAATTAATGGAAGTCCATTTTCATAGAGGTGATGTGTCAGAAGACAGTCGCAAGTTTTTGCCGGTCAAAAGGCTTTTGTTTGTGGACAATATTATACCTGCTCATGATAAAAATTCGGGTTCATTTAGAGCTTATCAGTTGATCAGAATGCTGAAAGAGTTGGATTATCATGTCACTTTTGTCCCTGATGATGCTAATAAGACTTTGCCTTACTTTACTGACATGGTGAAAATGGGAGTAGAAGTTCTTTATCGTTATCCAAATAGGCCAGCCATGCTTAGGGAGTTGGTTGCAACGCTGGAAAAATGTGAGTGGATTTGGATCAGCCGGCCAGAAATGAATATGGAATTCAGGTGGCTGTTTGCAAAATTCCCCAACGCAAAATGGGTTTATGATACAGTTGATTTGCATCACATCCGTTTGCATCGTCAGGCGCAGCAATCGGGTGATGTGAAACTGATGATCGAGGCTGAGCAAGTAAAAAAGAATGAACTGGAAATTGCCGAAGCTGCAGATTTGACGTTGACAGTAACGTTGGATGAAAAGATTTTGCTTGAGAAAGAAGGCATAAAGAGTGTGTCTGTGATTCCCAATATTCATGATCCAATTAGCTCATCTCATTTTCTTCCTTTTGATCGTCGAGAGGGACTTCTGTTCATTGGTGCTTACGATCACCATCCAAATATAGACGCGGTAATTTGGCTGGTAAATGAAATCATGCCAGTGGTGTGGAAGGAACTGCCTTCTCTTACGCTGACCCTACTTGGAAGCAAGCCTACTCCTGAAGTGTCTTCGCTGGCAAGTGATCGGGTATTCGTTCCTGGCTATATAGCGGATGTGTCAGATTACTTCCAGTCTCATAAAATATTTGTAGCACCATTGAGATTTGGCGCAGGAATGAAAGGGAAAATCGGTCAAAGTTTAGCTTATAGACTGCCTATTATAACGGGTATGATCGGAGCTGAAGGAATGAACTTGGTGGATGGCGAAAATGTGCTGATAGCCGAAAGCACGGAAGAATATGCTGCAAAAATATTGGCGCTTTATCGAGAGGAAGATTTATGGAATACGTTGTCCTCTAATTCCCATCTGGCAATCTCCCAATACAGTTACGGCACAATTAAAAAGGAAATTGAATTGATTTTGGATGATTTGGCCGTAGGTGATAGCTAGAATGCTAGCGTCACACAGAGTTGCATACAAGGTTTTGGCGAGTAGTTGTTTCCGTTGTATTTGTAGCCACAAAGGGTTCTTTTCGTGGATCTAGTAAACCATTAATTTACTTTTTTGGGTAATTTAATGATATATAAGAATAATGATATAAAAAGCGGTAAAGACATGATTCTAGATTTAGATGAATGCCAGATGATCCGCTTCAATTCCTGCTTAGTTGATCCCTCTCTATACCTCTTATTTAAAAAAAACTTAAAATGCCTTTTCTCCAGCTGGACTACTTCAGCTTTTTTCAAACCTGCAAAATTTAAGGGTAAAAATTTACTCCATTTTCGATGGACTTTCAGCGTATCCCTCAGCCATTGTTGACCAAATTTTCCTTCTGAATAATGATGCAATAGAATTTGATAGGTAACTCCAACTTGATAACGCCTATTTATTGCTAAAGAATAATCTATATCATACCCGTCAAAGCGTTTAAGAAGAGTTTCGTCGAATTTGACTTCTTTTGTTATTTCTTTTCGTGTACACATCCATACTCCGTCAATACAAGCTACTCTAGAAAGCTGTTCATTTTTCGGATTGCTGTAATCATGTTGCGTACCTAAATCAGAAAATTTATGGTCTTGGATGATGTTGATATATAATTTGCCGTTACAATCCACGGGTACCTCAAAGTTGAACCAGCTGGAAGGGGCAAGCGATTTATAATCTCCACCGGCTACTCCCAGTAGACCAAGCGCTGGATTTTCAGCAAAAATCTCAGCTACGATGTTCCCCCAATTTTGTGTTAGAATTTTGACGTCCTCATGGACGAAGCACAGGAGATCAAAGTTGGCTTCTTTTGCTCCCTGATTATACACTTCACAGATGCCTCTTTTACCATCCGAATTAGGGTAAGCGAGGACTTCATAATTGCAACCAATGGTCTCGCCTATATTAATTCTAAGATCATCAAGGTACTGTTCATTTGCTGAACATATTATAATGGAAATCATAATTGATAATCTCAGCAATTATCAGGAAATGTACTGAGTAATTTTGGTGAAAATTAGGAATTAGATCCTTTTGGCCCGAACTAAAGCAACTGATTAATGTGCCAATACTGGTCTTAAGGAAGAAACTTGCATTACTTCTTCATATATTTCCATCAGCTGACGGGAAATAATCTTCTGATCAAACCGTCTGATGTTCATATATCCTTTTTGGATTAGCATTTCACGCTGATTTTCATCATTGAGCAAGTCAATGTGGGCGATAAGTGCAGCAGGATCATCTGGATTTCCATACAGTGCCCCATGGCCCCCAGCTTCATGAAAACAAGACCCTGTGGTCGTTATTACAGGTACGCCCATTCGCTGAGCTTCTATAATAGGAATTCCGAACCCTTCAAAGTAGGAGGGATAGATGAATACATAAGCCATTTTGTAGATGGCAGGTAAATCTTCAAATGATACATCATGTAAAAAGATCACCTTGTCCTGTAAGCTATGCTGAGCGATATAGTCATTTAAATTTGCCAAATATGAAGTAGGTCGTCCAATTACCACTAATGGGTAGTCCCAGTCCTTACGTTCTTTAAGTGCCTGAAGAATCAACTGTACATTTTTTCGCTTGTCTATGGTGCTTACAAATAGTAGGTAACGGTCTGGAAGGTTGTACTTTTTCTTTACTTGAATCCTTTTTTCAAAACTCACCTCTTGGTTAAAAATCTCATGTACACCTTGATATATGACCTTGATCTTCATTGGATCAATTCCGAAGTAAAAAATTAAATCTTTTTTTGTTTGCTCACTTACAGCGATTACCTGATCTGCCGCTTTGCACGAACGGGACATCTTCATCTTATAGATTTGTACATCTATTGGGTTAAACAGTTCAGGATATCTACAAAAGAGAAGGTCATGTACAGTCACGATATACTTGGTGGATTTATTTCTAAACAGTGGAATTTCATTACTTAGACCATGAAAAATATCAAGTTGGCTTTCATTATGTTTGACTCCCTGAAAAATGCTTCTCCATGCTCCTGATATGACAGGAAGTTTCCAGAAATCGGATGGAGTTATAGTTTCCTGATTGTTGTTTTTGCAGGCAAGAGATATCTCGGCGGCTTCTTTTCGCACTTCTGGAGTGAAGAGAAGATAGTCATTAGTTGGGAAATTTTGGCTTAGTGACTTCAAAATAAACCTGCTATAATTGCCGAGGCCTGTAAAATTTTTGAATGCACGTTTAGCATCAAATCCGATTCTCATATAGGTTGTTGGTTTAGTCTTCAAGTATCTTAACGATGGACGATGCGATTATGCTACAAGAATATTCTTACAATTGAAAAAGATTCTGTCTCAGGAAGATCCTGATTATTCAATCTATTCTTATTATCATACTATAAATTCAATTAGAATAGCTTCTCATGCAGCCTCTTGGTTTTTTGCAGAATAGGAACCAAGATATACCGAAATGTGTAGGTTTACAACTTTATATGGTTTTATGCTCATTTCCATTGCATAGAGTAGTATTTTATTGCTATAATTTTGGATTTGTAGGTTTATCATCAAAAATGGCTCCACAATAATACCCACATCGGTAAGTCTATGTTAAAAATTATTTTAGAGCCTGAAATAAACTGTTACTAAAAGATTCCCTTAATATTCTTTTAAAAAGAAAAAGCCTCAGATCTTACGAAATGAGGCTTTGAGAGCTCCTTCTCTTGGGCTCGAACCAAGGACCCTCTGATTAACAGTCAGATGCTCTAACCAGCTGAGCTAAGAAGGAATTTTGTTTTATTCGGCGCTTGTTCCGAATTGGTGATGCAAATGTAGTGGGCTACGCCAATTATTCCAAACTACTCTGGTAAAAAAACTGCGATATTATTTCCTGAGCCGTGTTTTTCGTTCACTCTCAGTTACTTATTTTTTTGATCTTTAAGTGTAAATTTTCTGGTCAGCGTCTTGATAAACTTTAATTTGCGAAATCTCATTGCTGACCAATCCTCGTTAATGGCTATTTGACGAACACCTTCATAATCAAATTGTCCAAGATATGCCCATCCAGAGTCCCGGTTGAGCTGGGCCTTGTAGCGTTTTGAACTTCCTTTTGGATAAGCCATCCATACCTGTTGGTCCTCTGAAGCCAATTTTCGTATCTCATCAAAATACTGTTGCACTTCTAAAGGGCTTTGTACAAATGCCAGCATGAAATCAGGATTTTTTTCAGAATTTATAAATCCCGAATCCTGCCAAGACAGGACAAGTTTCCCAAGCTCCTTTGGAGCATTCCAAATCCTTACGTTCATACCCGTTTTCCAGGTCATCTTCTTAAGTATCGGATCCATTTCTTGCAATTGAATGGTTTTTAAATGTAAAACAATATATATTTCTATCTTAGGATACCTCTAAATTAGCTGATTTTTAGAGATCTTACTGCCTGAATATTAAGTAAATGTAAACGTTCTTCAGTTGAAGTTGTGTTTATTCAGGATTTTTGGGCATTGTATACAGATTTCCTAGATTTAAATCTCATTCTAACAGGTTGAATTATGATGAAGTGGTTTGTTGTCCCGCTCTTCTTTGCCATGTCCCATTCTTTTGCTCAATCGTCTAACGATAATATTCCATATTTACTTGGAGATTCAATCCAGCATATCAATTTCCACGATCTCGAGGAAATCAGTGGAATAGCTCTGGGTAAAACCTACCCTGAACGAATATATGCGCATAATGATAGTGGAGGGGAGCCCAAGATTTTTGTACTGGATACACTGGGAAATCGACTCGGGGAGATTCTTCTAGAAGGCGTTGCCAATAGGGATTGGGAAGAAATTGCTGTAGGCCCGGATGGAAATGGAAGTTCTTCAGTTTATATCGGCGAAATCGGGGACAATCTGGCACAACACGGGTATATTGAAGTATACAGGTTTACAGAACCCACGGAGCTAAATCAGAAAGTAATTCCTGAAAAGGTTAGACTCACCTATCCTGATGGCCCAATGGATGCCGAAGCAATGATAGTAGATCCAATCTCAGGGGAGTTGTTCATTTTCTCAAAAAGAGATGAGAAAAACACCGTTTTCACAATGGGTATGGATGCTTTTCAGCAGGGTGAGGCTGTCCTTACCAAGGTTGGCAATCTACCGTTTACTGGTGCTGTGGCAGCGGATATTTCCAAAGATGGAAGCCAGATCCTGATTAAAACATATTTTATGATTTACTATTGGGGTCGAAATGAAGATGAAACTGTGATGGAAGCGCTGTCCAGAAATCCGGTAGAATTGCCTTATTCTCCTGAACCGCAGGGGGAGGCAATTGGTTTTAATGCAGATGCCTCAGCTTTTTATACGTTGAGCGAGAAAAGGTTTGAATTCATACCCGTGCTTTATCGATATCCGGCTAATCATAAGTGATTATGAAACAGACTACATCCACCATCTTAATGATCCGACCGGCTAATTTTGGATTTAATATCGAAACAACTACGAATGATTTCCATCAAAAGGAGGGTTTTACGAAGGTAGGTGACATCAATGATTTAGCGAACATTGAATTTGATCGCTTTGTGGCGGCGCTAGTGGATCAAGGAGTGAAAGTTTTAACAGTGGAGGATACTGATGAACCGGTTAAATGTGATGCGGTTTTTCCGAATAGTTGGTTTAGTACCCATTCAGATGGGAAGTTGATATTATATCCAATGCTTTCTCCCAATAGAAGGCTAGAACGAAGAAAAGATCTTGTGGCGAAATTGCTTCAACAGGATTTTAAGGTAAAGGAAATTATTGATTTAAGTTTTTTTGAGGAAGATGAGCAGTTCCTTGAAGGGACGGGGAGTATGGTGATGGATCATCAGGCGAAACTAATTTATGCATGTCGTACTGAGAGGACTCATCCTGTACCCTTGGGGTATCTTGCAAAATTGCTAAACTATAAGTTGATAAATTTTACAGCAGTTCAAGTTATAAATGGTGAGCAGGCTCCGGTATGTTACACCAATGAAATGATGCATATAGGAAGCGATCTGGCTGTAATTTGTTTGGATTGCATAGTGAAAACATCTGAAAAGCAAACGGTTCAGAAATTTTTAACCCAGTCGGGGAAAAAAGTTGTTCCTATTACAATAAAACAAAAGTCTAATTTTGCTGGTAATATGTTGGAAGTGACAAATGATGGCGGGGAAAAATTTACAGTGATGTCCCAAACAGCGTTGGATTCTCTTACTATTGGTCAGATTCAGTTGATTGAAAAGTACACGACGATTATTAGTCCATCTATTCCAACTATAGAAAGTTTTGGTGGAGGTAGTGCGCGGTCCATGATGGCAGAGATATTTTTGCCCCGGGAAGTCATTTGAGATGCCGGTGAGCGTAATTATATAGATGTTGAATTCTAAGCAGTTCGTGAATAGAGAACTGATAAAGAGCCCGCCAACGTGGGTGTCTCCACTCACGTTTTTAAGTTCGTTCTAGGTAATATCGGTATGTTGCATGACTACTGTGCTGAATTAGCTGTTTATTCTATTGCCATTCGTGGAGATACGAACGGCGGCGTGAGAACAGAGGCAAGGCATCATTTACCAACGTGAGAGTCTCCACCCACGTTTCAAACTCTTATATCCCTGTATAATTAAACGGCGTTATGGCGTTTAACTCGGCTTTTAGCCCATCCGAAATTGGAAGGTTTCCGATAAACTCCCGAATAGCCAATTCCGTGATCTTTGTATTGGTTCGCGTCAGATCTTTCAGCGCTTCATAAGGCTTAGGAAAGGCTTCCCTGCGAAGGACAGTTTGGATTGCTTCGGCAACTACCGCCCAGTTATCTTCCAGGTCAGCATGGATTGCTGCCTCATTCAGCTCTAGTTTGCCAAGGCCTTTTTTCAAAGATTCAAAAGAAATCAGCATATGAGCCAATGGCACGCCGATAATCCGTAATACTGTACTGTCTGTAAGATCACGCTGCAACCTGGAAATTGGAAGTTTGGCAGCCAAATGCTCAAGCAGCGCATTTGCAATACCCAAATTTCCTTCTGCATTCTCAAAATCAATTGGATTTACTTTATGCGGCATTGCGGAGGAACCTATTTCTCCAGCTTTAATTTTTTGCTTGAAATAATTCATCGCCACATACTGCCAGATATCTTTAGAAAGATCCAAGAGCACAGTGTTGATCCTCTTTAAACCGTCAAAAATTGCAGCAAGATTGTCGTAATGCTCAATCTGAGTAGTCGGATAACTTCTTTCTAATCCCAACTGTTCTCCCACGAATTTAAAGGCAAACTCGTTCCACGCAAAGTCAGGATATGCTACCTGATGCGCATTCATATTGCCAGTGGCCCCACCAAATTTAGCAGAATAAGGAATGTGGTGCAGCAATTCTAATTGCTTCTGAATACGGACTATAAATACTTCAATCTCCTTTCCCAATCGCGTTGGGGAAGCGGGTTGTCCATGGGTTTTCGCAAGCATTGGGATTGACTTCCAATCCTTCGCCAAACTTTTTAACTTCTGTACTACTTCGTCCAGCTGAGGAAGAATAACCTGCTGAAGCCCATCCTTCAACATCAATGGGGTAGCGGTATTGTTAATATCCTGCGAAGTCAGTCCAAAATGGATAAATTCCTTATGTGCTTCAAGGCCGAGGTTGTCGAATTTCTCTTTCAAGAAATACTCCACAGCCTTCACATCATGATTGGTGATTTTTTCGGTCTCCTTTATTTTGTTTGCGTCTTCTAGCGAGAACCCGGTAACTATACTTCGCAAGCTACTAAAGAGGGACTTGTCGAAGTCTGTGAGTTGAGGTAACGGAAGTTCGCACAGTGCAATAAAATATTCGACTTCTACATGGACACGATACTTGATCAAAGCAAATTCTGAAAAGAATGGGCTCAAAGGAGCAGTTTTGCTCGCATAGCGTCCATCTACTGAAGTGACTGCAGTCAGTGCATTTAATTCCATCACAATAATTCAATTTTGGTTTATTAGAAGGTGCAAAGTTAAATTTTTAGGGCAAAACTTGAGGTAATGAATTGCTTATTCAGTAATTAAACTGCAAAAAAGGCGAACCTCCTGGTCAATATCTCAGTTATTCCTTGGAAATAATTAGTGCCCGATCCATATTTTCGGTTTAGCCGATTAATTTTGCACCCGGAAACCACAGTAAAGAAATAGCAGGAATGTTCAATTTATTCAAAAAGAAGAAAGTAGAGGTTAAAGCCCCAGCGTTTTTGCCACTAAAAGTGAGAGAGGTAGTGAAAGAAACTGAGGATACAGTTACTTTGTATTTTGAGCAGCCTGAACCATTTTTGGATTATAAGCCAGGGCAATTTCTGACCATTGTCATGGAATTTGAAGGAAAAGAGCAGCGGCGCTCATATAGTCTTTGTACCTCTCCATATGTAGATCCGTTTCCGGGTATTTCAATCAAGCGGGTTGCAGGAGGAGTATTTTCTAATTATCTAAATGAGAAGGTTTTTCCGGGCAAAACGCTTAACGTGCTAAAGCCATTGGGTAATTTTACAATAGATTTTCATTCCAAAAACCAGAAACATTTCTTTTTGGTGGCTGCAGGAAGCGGGATCACACCGATCATGGGTATACTTAAGTCTGTATTGGTAAATGAGCCTAAATCCAAAGTGACTTTATTGTATTGTAGCAGAAATGAAGAACAGATTATTTTCAAAAAGGAGTTAGAATCTTTAGCTGAAAATAATGCTTCAAGATTGGAAGTGATCTATAACTTAAGCCAGCCAAGCCCGTCTTGGGAAGGGTTGAAAGGAAGGTTGACCAAAGACTTGATAAAAGGTTTTTTTGAGAAAGCTGAAACAGATACCAATTTTCAGAAGGAATATTTCGCATGTGGTCCTGAAGGGATAATGGATAATGTGGAAGAGTCATTGGCCGAATTAGGCGTTTCTAAGGACAAAGTACATCGTGAAAGTTTCTACTCTTCAGCAGCTGATAAAGCACATGAAGATGCTAAAAGTGGGCATTCTGGCTTGCTCACCAGAGAAGTGAAAATCGTTTTGGAAGGGGAGGAAACCATTGTGACTGTCTCTCCTGATAAAACAGTACTTGAGGCTGGTCTTGCGCAAGATTTGAACATGCCTTATTCCTGTCAAAGTGGCCTTTGTACAGCCTGTAGAGGAAGGTTGCTCAGTGGCGAAGTGAAGATGGATGAGGATGCAGGGCTCAGCGAAAATGAAAAAGCTTCAGGCTATGTGTTGTGCTGTGTATCGCGGCCACTGACTGATGATGTGAAAATAACCATAGAATAAGTGTCTACGTCCCAAAAGTTATCAGATAAGGAAGAAATCCGGAAAATTCAGAAGCGGACGGAGCAGTTTATGCTAATCATAATGATCTTGGCTTTGCCGATTTTTGGCATGATATATTTATATCAGACTTCAGGAAGCCTGGATTGGGACTTGCCGGAATTACCTGTTGTGTTGGGACAGTTGCTTACAGGAGGTGGAGTGGGGCTGCTTGTAGCTCAATCCATTCTTTTCAGGAAGCGATTACAAGGAGTTGCTCATGATCAAGATCTTCGTTTAAGAATTCAGCTTTATGGCAAAGCAACCCGGGAACGTTTCTTTTTGCTTTTTATCATTACCATGGTTTGTTCTGTTGGTTTGTTGTTCTACAATAATGCCATTTATACAGTCATATTTGCAGTGACATTATTTTTCTTTTCGGTAGGAAAACCTACACCGGAACGAATTAAGAAACTCTTGAAATTAAACGAAGAAGAGTTTGAGATAATAAAGCAAACCTCCAAACCAGAATAACTATAATTTCTAATCCCCAAAGGACAGCGGCACACTGGGTTTTTATCTATGTCCTATGCGGTTAAGTTGGTTCGTTAGTAAAGCCAAATTTACGATTGCTTCCAAACTAAAAAACGGCCCTTTCAACTGTTGAAAAGGCCACTTTTTTGAGTGCTAAAAGTAAACGTTGTCTAAATGTCTAACGTCTAGTTTTCAATACTGATATTTCCTGAGGAAATTGATCCTTTTACCCATTCACTGGAACCATTGTCTATTTCAAGATTTTTGCCAGTGTTGATTCCTCCAACCTTCAAATTACCGGATGAGGCTTTTAGGGAAAAATTATACGCTTTCAGGTCAGAATCAGTCTGGATTCTAAAGTTTCCTGAAGTCCCATTAAAAGTTGTGTTGCCGCTCAAACCTCCATTTGTTGCACGTACGTTACCGGAAGTGAATCGGATAGAACCCAAAGATCCAATATTACTTAATTTGGCATTTCCTGATGTCAATGACACACTTAATTCCCCTTTGACATGATCAGCTGTAAGTGACCCGCTAGTAGATTCATAATCCAAGTTGCCTTGAACATGGTTGACAGCTGCATTTCCCGAAGTAACACCAGCTGTCACATCACCGGAGATTTGGTCAATTTGAAGTGATCCGGAACTAGCTTTGATCTGGAGATCTCCCGTGATGTTTGAGGCTGTTACTTTTCCGGAAGAAACTCTCAAGTTGGTTTCATCTCCAATTACCTCATTAGCGAAAATTGTCCCTGAAGAATTCTTCATGTCCAGGTCCATGTTCTTCGGCCCGGTTATTTTTATGTATCCCTTGTTTTTGTTGTTTCCCCACGATGAATTATTTGAACCATGTTCGTAAGAGATTTTCAACACCTCCCCAATCGTCACAAAAATAATATCTTGGTCTTCATTTGTGGATTCCAAGTACGCATCCACACTCACTTCGGAGCCCGATCCACCTTGATAAGATACTTCCAGCCATCCACCATTTACTTCGATAGCTTTTATGTTTGAATAGTTCTTCTGAGTGTCTACCAGTACATTTTGTCCAAAGCTGTACAAGCTTATCAGGGTCATGGCAAATGCCAATGGGAGGATTTTAACGGAATTTTTCATGTGTTTATTTTAGATTTTAGTAGGACATACAGCCTGTTGGCAAAGCCCGGAAAGAATAGAAGCAATAATCATCTGCTGGGACTTAATGATTATCATATTTATAGGAGGTATCATTTAGAAACTATCTAATAGTTATACCAAAACTCATGGCATTTACTTCCGGTCCAAGTCCGGGCTGAAAAAGATCATTCAGGTCATACACATAAAATAGTGTCACATCTCCAACACCTATCTCTGCGCGGGCTCCATACCGGAGGTTGTCCACATACATATTTGACTTCTCAAATTGCTTTTGTTTTTTGCCATTTTCATCATCATAGACAAATTTTCCTCTGCCACCCACACGAAGACCTACATAGCCTCCAAGTCCCAACCTCAGTTTATGATTGTTGGTAAGGATGGTAGGCACAAGGGTGAAATTGACATAGGATGCTGAAATTTTGGATTTGGTTCCTGTACCTCCGGTAAATTCCTCCCATTCAATTCCATCGGGAGTTTTCACTGCTATCAGGCTTCGGTCTTCTAGCTTAAAGTTGTACCAGTTCACACCCACACTGGAATAAAGGTGGAAGTTCTTGGCCACCCGGGTAGTGCCCAGAATATTGATCGCGTAGTACCACGAGCCCCAGGGCTTGACATCTGGCATTTTTCCGGTTGGGTTTACCAAATTGATCCCAAGTTCTGTGTCTAGATCGGCTGTAAACCGTTTCCTTTTATATGCCTTATCTTTGATTTCAACTTCATCGTCTTCTTCCACTTCCAGCACCCATTTACCATCTTCTTTCTGGTAGTAGTTCCAAGAATTTCCAAAAACCCGGATGACTTTACTCTTGGTGTAAATCACCGTATCGGCATTATCCTGAGCCATTGCTTGGCTAAGTGTGAGGATAAATAGGATCAGGGGCAGTAGTTTCGTTTTCATATAGCGAAGAGTTGTCGCAATTGGTTTGTCAATTAGAATACTATTCCAAAAGTGATGGGATTAAGTTCAGGGCCTTTATCATCCTGGAATAGGTTATTTAGGTCATAGGTAGTGAAGAATTTCACTCTTCCTATACCAATCTCCCCTCTAATCCCATATCTGAAATTTTGCAGGTATAACCCCGTATCCTGCTTGTCTTTGTGTCTGCCGGAGCCTCCAAGTTCACGATAGACATATTTGGATTGGCCCCCAAGTCTGTAGCCGGCGTATGGTCCCGCTGCAATGCGCAGCCCTCTTCTTCCGTTGTCTTTCATTTTGCCAAAGTCCAGCTCTAGCATAGTCATGGCAGTGATATAGGAAGCTGAAATTTTGCTTTTGAACCCATTCACATCTGTTCGCTGTATGAAATCTATGGATTGATCACCCCGCACTGCCTGATAGTCTCTGTTTTCGAATTTGAAATTATAGAACTGAAATCCTAGCCCAAAATCCCAATAGAAACCTTTGCTTAAGCGCTGTGCTGCCATCCAATTGATTCCAACGTTCCAGCTTCCCCAGCCTTTCACAGCGTAGGGCTTGTCCGAAGTTGGAAATTTACCGTCTTCGAGGTAGTTATTTATTCCCAGATCAAGATTGAAATAGGTCCTGAATGGTGGGTCATCCCGTCTTCTGAGTCCAGGTTCAAACCTTACCTTGGTATTCTCTCCAGTTTCATCAACCAGTAATCGCATTCCTCCGATGTAGACTTCTGTCTCTGCGCCATCTTCAGATACTTTGACTACCTGCTTAGAGGTCCCGTCTTTTCGTTTGATCTCTACGATGGTAAGTTCACCCGAATCTTCATCTTCTGCTAAGTCAAGCTCCCGGATGATCTGGTTTATGTTCATGAGCTTGAGCTTTTCGAAATCCTCTTTATTATTTACCATGATGACTATTTTTCCGGATTTACCGAACTCCACCACCACACTGTCGCTCATCACAGTTTTATAAGTATTGGGAGGTGCACTATAGGCATAGCTTAGCTGTACTATTGCCATGAGGCAAAATAATATAAGGTACTTTTTCATATGATTTTTTTTATTTTTCAATGGTCATGACTTGTCCTTTGAGTCTAATTATTATTTTAGCAATGCCGATTTCATATCAGTGTTGTGCTAAAAAACGATTGGATTTAAGCTACTCCGATTTTTCTTTTTTAGTGAGAAGAGATACAAACAGGTTTTCTTTTGCATCCTGCAGGTCTGCAAATCCCTGATCTACTTTCCCAATCAAATCTTCCACTTGTTCTACTTTTTTGCCAATGCCCGCGATAAGATTCTTGTCCTTGGCTGATTCCTTAATGCCATTGGAATAAATAGTGACCTTGTAGGCGGGTTCTTCGACTTTCTCCACAATGGTTTCCGCTGCTAAAGATTGTGTCAGGTCTGATTCAACAAGTTTTGGTTCTTTAATCTCTATTTCATCTACCACAATAGGAGTCATCTCTGGGAGAACTACTTTTTCTTCCTCCTTGTCCGCTTCAGTCATTGCGATCAACTTGCTGGAAGATGGTGCAGGTTCAATTTTAGGGGATGATTTAGCTGTTTTTGAATCTGTGTTTGTAGGAGTTGGTCTAGCTTTCAAATCTTCTTTTACCAGTTTTTCATCAGGTTGATTGCCTTGTTGTTCAGTAGTTTCTGGAATCTTTATCTCTTCTGAAGAAGGTGTAGAAGTAGATGGAGAATCAACCACTTCTTCAGGAGTGTTTTCTGAGATCAAAGTTGGAGATTGAGTAGGGTTGCTTGCTTTCATCACCAGATATCCAATCGACAGGACGAGGACTATTGAAGCAGCAGCAGCCCACCAAATCCCGATTGTGGATTTAGATTTCTTTGGAAGCTGGTTTTCCAGTCTTTCCCAGGCAAGTGAACTTGGTTTTTCTTCATGAGTGGATAGTTTTTCTCTAAAAAACTGATCCATTTTAGTTGATTCCTTAGCCATTGATTCTCCTTTCTTTTGGTGTTGTACTGGCAATTTTTTCCTTCAAAGCATTTCTTGCCCTATTCAGCTGGGACTTTGAAGTGCTTTCTGTAATACCCAGCAATTCGGCTATTTCCTGATGTGCAAACCCTTCGATAGCATACAGGTTAAATACTGTCCGATAGCCAACTGGAAGGCTTTCGACCATAGTCATAAGATCCTGAGCTTCGAGATGGTTAAGCTCGTAATTATGGTCCTGGATAGTTTCTTCATGCTCCATGTTCACTTCCATCATAAGATGGCGATGGCTTCTCAGTGTCATCAGTGCCTGTGTGACGATGATCCGCTTCATCCAACCTTCAAAACTTCCTTTAGACTGAAATTGGGGCAGTTTTTCGAAGATTTTCATAAAGCCTTCTATCATCACATCTTCAGCATGTTCCCGGTGCTTAAGATATCGGATACAGATCGCCAGAAATTTCCCCGAATAGGTATCATACAAGTGTTTTTGTGCGGCGCGCTCTCCTTTGAGGCACCCTTGTATAACTGCTGTTTCGTTTGAAAAATTGACTCTGCTGAACATTCCTTTTAGCTTTCAATGAGGTAGATGCCCTGATTTTAAAAATGGTTGCTTCCGTTAGTGAAAAAAAGTTAATTATTTTTATTTTACGAAATTTAATTGGTATAAATATCTAAAAACCAAGTAGTTAATTATTTGGTGAATTTGTTCATCTTGATTTTTATATACTAAAAGTAGAGCTTCAGTGGCTAAGCTAAATTAAGTTTTATGTATATCCGCCTTTCTACCAGAAAGGAAATGAAAACATCAAAAAGTAGCTAAACGCTAGATTTTTAAGCCACTTCTGCCTGTTTGGCCGACAAAGGCAGATCACCCGTCTTCATCTTCTGTCCAGTAAAGCAAAGGAATTTTGGTTACTGGCATCACTTCGGATAATCATAATAACTTTTTGGCTCCGCGGTAAAATTGAGCGGATCTCTAAATAAAAACCTCTTCTTAACCTTACTTGTCGGTCTAGAAGAGGTTTTTGAAGAATGTGGAACTGTAATTAATAAGCTGCCTTGTAATTCACCACAATATCCAGCAAAGTCCATTCACCTTCTTGTATAGTGACAGGTTGAATATTTCCGTCTCCATCAAATATGCTTGCGAAAAGCCCACCTTCTTCTACAGTCAATACAGTATATTTTCCGGGGCTGAGGTTTACAGTGTATTCTCCATTTTCATCTGTTTGAACTTCTGTGAGCGGTTTAGCTACCACAGATTTGAAAAGTCCATCTTCTAGTGTCACATCAGAAATTTTCATTACAGGATAAATTCTCACTGTCCTTTTCACAGGTTCACCTACCGTGGTTCTCTTGTTCTTTTTGCCTTCTTCGACTATCGTGGGCATTTGATTGCCTTCTAACCAAGTGACTTTGCCTACCACGCCTTGTCCTTCAGGTTTGTAGGAAGCACAATTGGATAAAAATAACGTGATTAAAACTGCCAAGACTGATTTCACCAAATGATTCATGAGTTTAGATTTTGATTAAGAGCTTGTTTAAATTTTCATGATTGAGCGAAAGTAATAAAATTTTGTTCTGAATAAGGCCATCCCTCCGGGAGGCAGGCAAAAAACGTAGGCATATCATTAGGTATGTCGAGGCTTTTTAACGCTATTCAGGATAAAATTTGTCTCTTGCAGCCAATTAATGGGTTTTTAAACATGCTCTAATGGTTTATATTCCTTCGAATAGCACAAATGATTCCAAATATTTCGGAATAATGGTATTCCAGCCTAATTCATCTTTAAGTTTTTGCGCCAGCACCCCTGCACTTTTGTCTTCACCATGTACTATAAAGGTGTATTTTGGTTTTTCGGTGAAGCCTTCTGCCCAATCTATCAATTCATTTTGGCCGGCATGTGCAGAAAGTCCTTCAATCGAGAAAATTTGGGCCTTTACAGCAACCTCCTGGCCATAGATTCTTACTTCAGGATCTCCATCCAGAAGATTTCGCCCACGCGTACCTTCTGCCTGATATCCAACGAAGACGACACCATTCTCTTCATTTTTTACATGATGAAAAAGATGGTGTAGAATTCTACCACCTGTTGCCATTCCACTGGCAGAGATGATTATTGCTTTGCCACGTAATTCATTCAATGTGCGGGACTGCTCTTGTTTCTGAAAGTAGTGGAGCTGTGGATTATGAAAAGGGTGCAGGGATTTTTCGTCCAGAACTGCTGTCAGTTGATGATCGTGATGGTATTTCTGATAAAGTTTAGTTACGTTAATGGCCATGGGTGAATCCAAATAAATAGGTGCTTTGGGTATTTTCCCTTTCTGCATGAGCTGAAACAAATAATACAGAACCAATTGTGTGCGTCCCACTGCAAATGCAGGAATGATAACCCGACCATTTCGAGCAAAAATAGTATTAATTGCTGAAGCAAGTTCTTCTTCAGGCTTACTGTTGATGGATACCCGATCGCCATAGGTTGATTCAATCCATAGTACATCAGCTTCAGGAATTATCGTGGGCGGGTAGAGGAGAGGATCCCGATATCTTCCCAGATCTCCCGAAAACACCAGTTTCTTCTCTTGAGAATCACCTTTTATCACCACCTTCGCAATAGCTGCTCCCAGAATATGGCCTGCATGGTAGTAAGTTACTTCCACTGAAGAGTGAATGGAAAAAGGGGTTTCAAATTCCTGCGGAACCAGCATTGGAAATACTGCTTCGGCGTCCGATACCGTATATAAAGGGGCAGGATTGGCGTGCCTTGAATATCCTTTCTTGCGGGCATATTCGGCCTCTTCTTCTTGAAGTTTTGCAGAGTCTAGCAATAATATTTTTACCAGTTCAGCAGTGGAACCTGTGCAATAGATTGGTCCTGAGAACCCATCTTTTACCAACTTTGGAAGACACCCCACATGATCAAGATGCGCATGGGTCAGAATTACTGCCTCCATATCCACCGGAGGCATGGGGAACTTATCCCAATTCCGCTCACGAAGTTCTCTTCTGCCCTGAAAAAGACCGCAATCAACCAGGAATTCGAAGTCTCCTAAGTCAATTAAATACCTTGATCCAGTTACTGTTCCGGCTCCTCCTAAAAATTTAACAGTTACATCCATAGTTATTAACCTGAGTTCGATTATTCTCGCTTTGTCAAAACGCTTTTAACTAGTGAGCTGATAGATTTTTCCTGAAGGTAATATCGGGATATTGCGGAAGGAAAAAGCGAAGCAGATCGCTGTTTAAAAGTGATTGTGTTTGTTTTGTTAATAAAAGCACCCGTTTGCTGCGTTAGATTTTCACAAGATAGCCAGCTATCCCTTAGAAAATCTGCCTTGCAACCAAATACTTCTATTAATTTTGACATTGCTATATTAATCGAATTCAGGTTATTAGTTTAAGATCAGAATATACAAAAAAAGAGGTACTCTACCCGAGGCCACTGAAAATCCTTTGCAAAAACTTCACCATCAAAAAGACATGAAAATATTAATTTAACCCTCTGAGAATCGTTTATATGCGAGCTGGTTAAATGAAATTCCCAAATATTTAAAGCAGAATGGCTTATGAAGATGAAAATTCATAAGCCATTTTTTTAGGGATAGTTTTTTCAGTGGCCTCCTCTACCCGGGGGTCTCTTTTTCTGCCGCACATTTACAGATTTTTATAAACGGCCAAGCTGACGATTCGAGGTAGTCCCATAAGACAATTCAAATGCCTATAATTTGGTTAAATAAGAAATGACCCCAATCGTTTTACGAATAAATCAAAAACGGGCCGGATTTATGAGACAGCCTCTCCTGGTCAGAGTCAGATTAGAGTCCCGGCGGGACGTGACATATTTTGCCGGAGGTTTCAGCCTCAATTGAATCAATATCAGTCATGCCCATGGCATTTATGAAATAAATCAGAGTCCCATCGGGACGGGTCATATTCTTGCCAGAGGTTTCAGCCTCTGGAGTTTAAACCAAGCTTTCCCTGACTCCCAAAGTCCCGGTGGGACGGGCCATATTCATTATAGCTCATTAAATTAACCTTCGATCAAGATGTTTTGATATATTTAACCATACGGATGATAAACTTTTAGCGATTTTTCTTAGTTCATTCTACAAATTTTTGACCTCAGCTTATACCCAATATTTAATATGTCTACTTTTTGATACTATCTGTACTGTCATTCACAGGTTGCACCGCATTATATTTAGCTCTGCTGATGCTGTCCAACTCCTCCCGTACTTGATCATTAACTTGCTCTTCCTCCTCAGTAGGCTCTTCCTTCTCCGTATTTTTATCCGGGATGCAGGTCAGACAAACCAAACCTTCCTCGTTAAATGACCAAACTGTATGCTGAGAAACGTCCGAAGATCTGTAACCATTTCGGTAAATTGTATTCCGAAGAATTTCCAGAAGCGATTTCTCTATGATGAATGGTCTGTCATATGGGACATTCAAATTTAAATTCAATTTTTGATCCCTGAAGACATCTAGATTGGCAATATCATATCCTTCATCAAAAGTGATTACTGAATCCATTACGTCAAAATTGTACCCGATGAGTTTTGCGTTGTTCATGGCTTCAGCTTTGGTTTTTCCTCTGGAAAAGAAATCCTGACTAAGGGTAAGTACTGAATCGGCAGTTCCTTCGAGTTTTAAATTCACTTGGTTGAAGGTTGATTCTTCTCCAATTGGATTTAGTCTGAGGATCAAAGTGCCTTCGGATACTGTCACAGGGTTCTCCACTTTATGCCAGTTTTCTTCTTTAAACTGGGCGACAATGAGCGGAACTTGAAATGCACATATACCAATACACAGTAACCACAATCCCAGCGCTACAAATCCAAAGCGTCCATTGATGAGGTTTTTTTGCATCAGTACACTTAGTCCCAATAGGATGATGATTATTCCCGGAATGATCAGCAGGAATGATGCTCCTACCACGAGCCAGATAGGAACCAGATTCGAAAATAATTCAATGGGAAAATTGTCCATCAGAACCCTGTATTCGTCATTGGTAAATATTCCCATATAAAGAGCCATGCTAAATATCGGAGTGATGGTGAGCCCAAGCCCGATAAAGAACACAAAGAGCCCGAAGATCACACGGACAATATTCAGCAACAGTCTACCTATCGGTCCAAGTGCGCTTCCGATAGCTTCAATGATCTGCCCGATTATACGGAAGGGAGTAAGCAGGATCTTCTTCGTATTTGATTCTGGAGAAGGTGAGTAAGGAGCCATATTTTCCTTAATCGTAGAATCAATATTATCCAATGTGATCTCTCCACCCTTCATGCGGATACGTTCTGTAATAGAACTGGCAACTGGCGTGATTATCCATAATATCAAATAAATCAAGAAACCTGATCCGCCCGCCAATATCAAGAGCACCAAAGCCAGTCTGACATAAATGACTTCTACTCCAAAGTATGCAGCCAAGCCACTTGCTACACCTCCGATAACCTTATCGTCTGGATTGCGGTATAATTTCTTGATGTGCTTGTCCTCATCTACTTCATAAGAGACCGGCAAAATAATCCACAGAACGATATAGGCAACCGCTGCAAAAAGCCCAAAGCTTAAATTGAGCCTGAAATCATCGAAAGGTAAGATGTCAAGAAACCCAAAATTGAACCTCAGATTGCCACTGAACAATAATAAAATTGCTATTAATCTTGTCCAGAGTGGATCTATGGCAAAGTAATGAGCAAGTCCAGCGCATACACCTCCAAGAATTTTCTTGTTTTCCAACCTTACCAGTTTCTTATATCCTCCTTTTTCTGTGTTAGGCGGCGTGACGTATTTATAGAAGTCCTCGTCCACTGATACTTTTTCATCATCTGGATCAAGGCCTTTTTTTTCTTCCTCTACAGAAGCAAAATCCGCGATTGTCCCCATTTTTTCTATGAGTTTATCCACGTTTTCAGCAGTGATAACCTGTTTATTATTCTTCAGGTTGCTTAGAAAGATCTCAGCTATCCGGTTTTCGATATCAGAAATTATCTCTTGGTTATCCTTGTAGGAAGAAAAATGGCGATTGATCGCATCCAGGTATTTACGGAGCGTATCGTAACCGTCTTCTTCGATGTGGAACAAAATTCCACTGATGTTGATACTTATTGTCTTTTTCATCTGCTTATAATTTTCTTGTCAGTGGCCACATAGCCTGTCCCTAACCAGATTCGTGAGAATCTCGTATAAAGGATAATCATTCCTCCGAGTACCGCTTGAGTCGTGCTCGATTTCATAATCAATTCTTTGAGGTGATTTGAAGGGTGGAATTGACCAGCGAATTCCAGGTGCCAGATAAGGTCTCTAGAAAGGCTTTGCCGGCTTCGGTAATAGAGTAGTACTTCCTTGGAGGACCAGATTCAGATTCTACCCAGCGATACTCCACTAATGAGGACGACTTGAGTCGGTTGAGTAATGGATATAGCGTACCCTCTACCACTATCATCTGGGCTTGGGTCAGCTCTTCGATGAGGTCTGAAGTGTAAACCTCGCCCCTTGAGATGATATGTAATACGCAAAACTCCAAGAGTCCTTTGCGCATTTGAATCTGTGTGTTGGCGACATTCATTATTTAGGTGATTAGGTGTGTTACAGCTTGAAGAAAATAACTTCTTCAGGATGATGAAATAGAAAAATAGTACCAATCTTTTCCAAGCTACCTTGTTATACCTAATTCCTTGCTTTATCTAGTCGATCAATAGAGTTTTTAAGAATTAAAAGCTGTCACATCGTATGTAAAGGCATATTAATGAAATAAAATTTAGTTTAAAAAAATCCTTATCACGAATTTCCCTGTGAGCTTTGTTTAATAAAATGTTAAAATTATGAACATAATTATGTCCGACAGCGTACATAAAAAATTGTTTTAAAAGTAGGCGGTCTACTGAACAATGAGTTCGACCCACTGTGGGGTCCGGATTCTGCCAGGCCTCTTGCTTTCTATACATAGTTTGACGCCTTTGGCGCTAGGCCTGAACTGCCTAGATACTCAAAGAGATTAACAGCCTGCGGCAGACAGATTCTTTGCAATGACGTATTTTGTCACGTCCTGATTTAACTCTTGACAATTTTTTTGTTTTACTGATGCTGCCCCGTGCCTGCTTTTTGGAAGGTTTCAGGGCTATGCCCCTTTTCTTTTCCAGTGAACTCTTGTTTTCTATCAAGGGGTCAGGGCTCCGCCCCTTGACTCTCGTTGGTATCCATCTACGAACTGTCAGTGGCACTGTATACTGCGACTGAACTCTGCCTTACTTCTAGGCTCTGGGTTCTTCCTTCCGTCTTCAGTCTCCCGTCTTCCTACTTTATACTTTATACTTAATTAATTTTTGTTCTATAAATGTAGGTCAGGGAAAAACCTTTATTTTGGGTTGTGAATAAAAGAATACTGCCATTTTTCATTTTACTTTTTGTTGTTTATCTGGTCTGTTTTGGCTTTAGTTCTCTTTTAGCTCAAAACCTTGCTCCAAAATATTCAAATGAATTCATGAGTATTGGGGTAGGAGCCCGTGCGTTGGGAATGGGCGGAGCACAGGTTTCGGCAGTTCGGGATGTGACAGCAGCATATTGGAACCCGGCAGCATTAATGGGCGTGCACCATAAATATGAGTTCAGCTTGATGCATTCGGAGTATTTCGCAGGCGTAGCCCAATATGATTACTTAGGATTTACGACTCCAGTGAAGGACCAAAGCCAAGTGGCAGTCTCCCTGATTCGGTTTGGGGTAGATGATATTCCCGATACGCGTTTTTTATATGATGCCAATGGCGCATTAAATTATAACAATATCCAATTTTTTAACGCTGCCGATTATGCCCTTCTCTTAAGTTTTGCCAGGGATCTGTCTGAAAAGTTTAAAATTGGTGCAAATGCAAAAGTGATCCATCGAAACGTAGGTAAATTTGCGCAAGCTTGGGGATTTGGCTTGGATATAGGTGGGATTTATGTCAAAGAGAAGTTGACGTTGGGGTTAATGTTGAGGGATATCACGACCACATTCAATGTGTGGTCCCACAATGCTGATCTGGTCCGGGATATTTATTCACAAACTGACAATGAGGTTCCGCTCAATTCTGTGGAACTTACCCTTCCCCGGGCAATTTCCAGTGTGTCGTATCAATGGAAAATCGGTACAAATTTTAGCTTTCTTTCTGCCCTGGATCTTGATATGACATTTGATGGAAAACGAAATACATTGATTTCAACTTCTGCCTTCAGTATCGATCCCAAAGTAGGTGTAGAAGCTGGATTCCAGGATATTGCTTTTATCAGGGCGGGCATAAGCAATTTTCAATATATCAAAGACTTTCAAGGGGAAGAATCCTTAAATCTGCAGCCCAGCATGGGGATTGGCGTGTTTGTAAGTAAGCGGTTTCAGATAGATTATGCGCTATCTGATATTGGCAATGTTTCAGAAACTCCCTACTCTCATATTTTTAGTGTGAAGGTTAGTTTAGAAAAGCTGGATCCTGAATACAGGAAATTTAAAAGCTGGGCAGAGAGATGATAAAGAAGTTTGTAATAATGTTCCTGGCACTATGCTTCAATGCAGCAATTTCATTTGCCCAGCAGCCGGTTTGGTATTCCTACGATCAACTTTATTATAAAATACCCACTGCTACAGATGCAATCCATAGAATTTCTGCCGTGACGTTAATTAATGCCGGGATCAATCTGAACGGTTTGGATCCCAATACCATCAGACTTTATCATCGTGGGAGGGAAGTGGCCATTCATGTTCAGGGAGATCATGATGGAAAGTTTGACGCAGATGATTACATCGATTTCTATGGCAAAAGGAATGACGGGACGCTTGATAAGTTGCTGTACACTGATTTTGACCAAATACCAAATCCATATTTCAATACAAACTCAGATACCACAGCCTTTTTCCTGACAGTCACTGCTAATCAGCCGGGTAAACGAATGATCAATAGAACCATTCCTGACGCTATGGTGCCAGTGGCCAGCAGTTATTCATCGGAAAAATTAATCCCCTTAAGTGAGCAGTATTCTCTTGGGGTCGGGTATTCGCTCGGCTTTCGGTTGTCCAAGTTTGATCAGGGACAGGGATGGATGTCAGCAATTATTTCCAAAGGAAGTACAAGACAAATTACGCTCAACCAATTGGGGGCTGTTGCAAATACGGGAGCCGCTAAGTTGGAAGTCGGACTGGTAGGTAGATCGGCTAACGTCCACAGCACAAAAATTTATGCAGGACCGAATACTTCTACAAAACGTCTTATAAGTACCATCAATTTTACAGGATATGAGTATCCACAGCAAACTCTTGCCCTTTCAATGAGCGACTTTAACGCTGACGGTAGCATTGTGCTTTCGGTTGAACCAGCAGGCTCAGAATCAACCGATAATATTTCTGTTGCCTACGCCAAAGTTACCTTTGAAAAAAAAATTAGTGCTGGTGATTTTGCATCGGAGTTATTTGTTTCTCCTCCGGGAAACCAGCGAATTCAAATTCCACAGATTTCGGGAAATTATGTAGCACTGGAAATTTCTGATCCCGATAATCCTGAATTTGTACAGCTATCAAAGGATAATCAGGCACTTTTATTTGTTGCCGCGACGCCTTCGGATTCAAGTAGAATTATTGTTCAGAATCAGGAAAATATTGTCTCTGTTTCGGGATTGGAGCGAGTAAGGTTTAGAAACTACCAAAGCCAGGAAGCTAATTACATTTTGATAGGTCATCATGCGCTGGAGCAAGCAAGCTCACAGTTTGAAAATCCCTTGAAGGCCTATGCCGCACATAGAGGCTCTCCTGAAGGCGGAGGATTTGACACGCTTACGGTGAAGGTGGAAGATCTCTACAATCAATTTTCATATGGAGAAAATACCCCTTTGGCTATTTATGAGTTCCTGAAAGCCTATTATCCAGCTCACAAACCGACACATATGCTATTGGCGGGACGGTCTTTGGCTATGTATTCAACCGCTCGTTCAGGAGGAATGACACATTTCTACCGGAATAACCCAGGAGTTTTTGCATTCCAGGACTTGATTCCCGTGGGTGGTTTTCCCTTTTCGGATAATATTTATGTGCAGGGTCTTGATCCCACCAAACCTTTTGCCCCGGCAATGGCAGTAGGAAGAATTCCTGCTAAAAATTCTCAGCAGCTGGCGGATTATTTAACTAAAGCAATTGAGAAGGATGCAGTGGGTATTTCTGATTCATGGCAAAAGGAACTGGTTCATCTAAGCGGCGGGGTGTCGGAATTTGAACTGGAGCGGTATTTCAACTTTCTGAACGGGTTCAAGACTATAGCCGAAGGTCCTTATCTGGGTGGTAAAGTGACTACCTACCGAAAACGGTCAAATTCTACTGTGGAAGTGATAGATATTACTGGAGATCTGAATGAAGGTAAATCGATGCTTACGTTCTTTGGACATGGAGCACCTACTATCATTGATATAGAAATTGGCTTTGCCTCTGATCCTACGCTTAATTACCAGAACAAGGGCAAGTATCCAGTGATGCTGTTTAATGGATGTGACTACGGAAGTGCCTTCGGAGCTGGCTATACACAAGGTGAGGATTGGGTAATCACTCCCGATAAAGGGGCGATATCAGTCATGGCCAATTCTGCAATAGGTGTTGATGTATACTTGCGCCGCTATACTGACATGTTCTACAAGAAAGCTTTTGCCGACAGTACCCTTATCTACCGCACACTTGGAGAAGTCAAGCAAGAAGCTGAAGAAGCATATGTTCGGGAATATGGAACTACGCCGCTCTCTTATTCCCATATGGAGCAGATGATCAATTTGGGAGATCCAGGTACCCGCATCTTTCCTGCGGACAAAGCTGATTATGCAGTTAAGCTAGAAGAAATATCCGTTGATAGTTTTGATGAAATGCCCATTTCGGTGCTTTCAGATAGCTTGAAATTAAGTTTTGTACTACGGAATATAGGAAGAGTAGACACCGATTCGATCTCATATACTGTAACCCGGAAGTTAGCTGATGGCACAACAGAAACCTTTCCCCGGGTGAAGATTCCTTACATAGCACGTATTGATTCGCTTGCTTTTACCATCCCCAATACCGGCCGGAATTCTGCTGGTGAAAACACCTTTACTATTGAAGTCAATTCTCAGATGGATGTGGGGGAAATGACTTTTGCCAACAATGCTGTTACATACACCAAATTTATTCCGCTGAGTGGCACATTGAATCTATATCCGATCGATTATGGGATTGTCACTGACACAGAGGCTAAACTTATTGCCCAGGTACCGGGGAAGACAACGGCTGACCGCACCGTAATGATCCAGGTAGATACTTCGGCGACGTTCAATTCTGCTTTTCGCCAGGAGATCCGTGTGACCACCCGTGGATTGGCGGAGATGCCAGTGTCATTTGCTACCTTCTCAGATAGCACGACATTCTATTGGCGATCAAAATTTCAGGAAGCAGTTGCTGGTGAAACTGATGCTTGGACTCAGTCAAGTTTCTCTTATATTCCCTCATCAAGTGAAGGATGGACTCAGCGTACCAGCTATCAGTTAGCCGAGGATCAACTGACAAATCTCCAAATTAGGGAAACAGATAGAAGTTGGAAATATCTTGATCAGAAATCCCAAATCGAAGTGTTCACGGTGGGCGCTGGGGTAGATTCATTGTCTTATCGAAACACGCAGTTTTATCTGGATCAGATTCCACAGATCATCGACAATGTCAATAATGCCAACAGTAGATTGTGTCCGAATGGCTCGCTGGGGCTGGTGGCTTTTGAGCAAAAGAGCCTGATGCCTTATCTGGCAATTCCAGTTCCGGGATTTGATATTTTGGATGCCAGAGCTTGCGGGCGGGTTCCCCAGATGATCCAGAGCATCCAGAATTCATGGATCACTACGCCTGGGCAGACCATGCTACAAAACTATGTGGACAATGTGCCGGAAGGGGATTATGTGGTGATCTTCACGGTGGGGAATGTGACGTTTGAAAATTGGCCGGACATTGCTTTTGAAAAATTGAAGGAGTTTGGAGCAAATGAAGCTACACTCCGAAGCTTGAAGACCGGGGATCCTTATATACTTTATGGTAGAAAAGGGATGCGTCCGGGAGAGGCGATTGAGATTGTTGGAAATAAGAATTCAGAATTCCCGGAGCGGCAGCAGACGCTTTCATTTGATACGGAACTGGCAGGTTATCTTACTTCAGGAATGATTTTGACCCCAAGAGTAGGGCCTGCATCGTCTTGGGAACGGTTTTTCCAGAACGTAAAATCGAGAGCTTGGATCAATGAGGAGGAGCGGACCTACTTTGATATTATAGGCGTAAAGGACAATGGTGAAGAAGATCTTTTGGTAGGAAATACCTTTGATCAGGAATTGGATTTGTCATTTATCAGCGCAGATATTTATCCATATTTGAAATTACGGTACAGTATGAATGATCCTGAATCTACTGCTCCGGCCCAGTTGGACAAGTGGCAAGTGAATTATACCGGGGTGCCTGAAGGCGTCCTGCTCGTCAAATCTGCGAAGGATCAGGTCAATTTAAGGGAAGGCGAAACGGGCATACTTGAACTGCAGTTTAAGAATATTTCCAAGTACAATTTCTTGGATTCCATTCAGGTGAATTGGAAGCTCACTAATCTGGCCAGTAAGAAGGTGGAGGAATTCTCCAAGAAATTCCCTGCATTAAGGGCCGGAGAGGAGTTTGACTTCACGGTGGAGTTCAATTCTCTTGGTAGGGCAGGTGAAAACCGAGTAGAAATAGATGCCAATCCCCGGATTCTACGCGAGCAGACCTTCCGCAACAATCAAGTGGATCTGGGACCATACTTCGTGGTGGAAGGGGACAATTCAGCAGCCCTTTTGGATGTGAACTTTGATGGCGTGTATATTATGGATGGTGATATTGTGTCACCCAATGTGCTGATTACTGCTTTATTGAAGAATGAGGAGACGCTGATCTACAAGAAAGATACGGTTGGGTTGGATCTTTATCTGAAGCAGAACTGTGAATCCTGTGAGTTTAAGCGGGTGAATTTCTCCAATCCTAATCTTTCTTGGACCCCGGCTTCAGAAGATGCTGATTTCAAGGTTTCGTTGATTCCAGGACCGTTGGAGGATGGGATGTACACGCTACGTGTTGCCAATGAAGATTCTGTTGAGCCTTATGAGATTACGTTTGAAGTGATCAATGAATCCCAGATCACCAATTTTTATCCTTATCCGAATCCTTTCAGCACCAGTGTGCGGTTTGTTTTCACGGTCACAGGGATGGAGGTGCCGGATGAGATCAAGATTCAGATCATGACTGTTACCGGGAAGGTGGTACGGGAGATTTTGCAGAACGAACTGGGTCCGATTAGGATAGGTAACAATCTGACAGAGTATGCCTGGGATGGGAAGGATGAATTTGGAGATCAGCTTGCAAATGGGGTGTATATCTACCGGGTGTTGGTGCGTAAAAATGGTCAGTTCATGGAACACCGGCCAACAGCAGGTGACAAGGCATTTAAGAAAGGGTATGGAAAGATGTACCTGCTGAGGTGAATTAGGTAGCTCTACAGACGACAGACCACTGCTGTCACGCATTGAATTGCACTTACGGTGGTCTGATGACTGTTGTTGGTGGTCAATTTGTTACAAAATAACTAATCAGATGCATTACTGGTAAGATAAAGGGTAATTATTTTTTTATGTGGTAAAGAGACACTTTCTGGTTAAGATGCTATACTTTGTAGTTCTTTCTTTTGATGGGAAACAATCTATGGTAAATAAAATTATACTAAATATTTCCCATTTTGGGAACTTGTCTTATCTTTGTCTTAAATCCATTAGCCTTGAGAGTGATCGCGAAGAAAATGTTGAGAGATTTCTGGGAATATCATGTTGATTCCGAGCAGCAGCTTAAGTCTTGGTATCGGGAGGCCGCTAAGGCAACTTGGCAAAGTCCTCATGAAATTAAAACTGAATTTCCTAGTGCGAGTATTCTTGGCGATCAACGGGTTGTTTTCAATATTAAAGGCAACAACTACAGGTTAATTGTAAAAATAAATTATGATTATCAGATGATTTGGATACGTTTTATAGGTACCCATACGGAATATGATAAAGTAGATTCATCTAAAATTTAAAATTTATGAACATAAAGCCGATTAAATCTGAGAAGGATTACAAGGAAGCTATGATTAGGCTGGAAGAGCTTTTTGATGCAAAAAAAGATACTTCGGAAGGCGATGAGCTAGAAATTCTGGGGATTTTGATTGATCAATATGAAAATGAGAATTTCCCGATCGAGTTGCCCGATCCGATCGAAGCAATCAAATTCCGGATGGAGCAGCTTGATTATTCGCAAACTGATTTGGCAAAAATTATAGGTTTAAAAAGCAGGGCCAGTGAAATTTTGAACAAGAAAAGAAAATTGTCACTTGAAATGATCCGCCAGTTGCATGAGAATTTACATATTCCTACTGATGTGCTGATACAGGCATATTAAAAATTTTTATTGAATTAGTTTCAGGAGCGCTTTGATTTGGCTGTCGGGAATATTTTCCTGTTCGGACTTGTCATAAATGGAGAGCAGAAAGACGGTATGTTCAGCAACATAAAAATACGTAATCACCCTGGCCCCACCGGATTTGCCTTTCCCCTTTGAAGCGATGGACAGACGTATCTTGTAGCAGTTATTGCCGAGAGAAGTACCGGCAGTGGGATCAGTGGAAAGCTGGCTGCCGAGTTCGGCCAGTTCATTTTTAAGGGAAGGATATTTTTTAGTGAGCTTCTTGGCTTCCTTGCGGAAAGGGGCAATGGTATCTACCTTATAGCTCATTGAGGAACTCGCTTAAAGGTTGTGCCTTTTTCTTCCCTGCCTTGATCTGGTTTACTTCTTCTACAGCTTCTCTTAATCCTTTCAGTACTTCAGCTTTGTGGGGGGTAATTGGCTCTGCCTTAACAAACTTGAAGTTTTTGAGCAGTTCCATAATGAAGGCCGCTTTATCGTCTTTTATATCAAGTAGGATTTTCATGTTTTCTAATTTTATCAGATTTGAAGTTGCCAGTCATTGACGGGACTCTTCGAATCTTTAATGTCAGTTCATCTTGAGAAAGAGCTTCCCAATGAAGGGATATGCACTTTCTAATAGTTAAGATTATTGCCTAAACTAAAACTATTTCCAATTATAAACGCAAAATAGTCAATATAGTCTGGCAAAAGAAATGCAGAAATGCGCTGAGCTAATAAGTATTTTGAATATCAAATAGCTAAACTACAGCGAAACTCCGTGGATTTCTCCGATAAGTTTCACTCTCCTTTTGTCTCGGATTTTTATAAAGTCTTCTTTATTTTTTTTGCTCCAATGACCTGCTTAAGGGCATCAATAGTTTCCTGTTGTGTACGGATAGTGATTTCCTGGGCAACTATTACTTTTTCTAAATACTCAATATTTCTAGCTCTATCGATAAAATTACCTTTACGAACCTCTTGTTGCTTCATTGGCATTTGAGAGTTTTCACCCTCTTTATCCATTTTAACTCCTTCTACAGCTTTAGTCTCAAATTGTGAGAGATCTTTTTCAAGCAGATCATTAAATGTTACGTGAAAATAATTCATAATGACGTGAATAATTTCCACGGGTGGAGTGGTTCCCCGCTCATAACTGGCCACGTTATCCCGTGAAACACCTAGAACTTCTGCTAACCGGGCCTGTGTTAATCCAGCTAATATGCGTAAGTGCTTGATATTCGATTTCAAAAAGTTCATAAACGTCAGAGAGAAAATTATGAAGAGCTTCTAATCCTTTTCGGTTGCTGTTTTCCAACAAAGCAATTCTATCTCGGTAATAGCGGAAATACAGGGCTGTGCCTCTTTAAGCGAGTCGTCAATAAATTTTTCGGGACCAGGTGGAAATTGAAGTTGCAGGTAATAAATAACTGTATTGGTGTCCCAGATGTATTTTATTCCCGTCCGTTGCGCAGTTCATTAAGTTGATTGTCAATGTCGCTAAGTGATTCTTTGGACATTGCCCCTTTGTAGCGTTCTGCCCAATTAGCGGTAGGCTGTGTTTTTTCTTTACGCACACGGATAAGCTGCAAGAGTTCCAAATCCTGAATAAGTTTCATGGCCTTGTCGTTGATAATGTCTATCGTTATCGTTTTCATAATCCTTCATCTAATTGTAAATCTCCGCTACGATAATGACCAAAAGCGTCAGCCCAATTTCCCTTTGCAATGTGCTAGTTAAAAGTGGTGCGGCCAGACCTATATCGTTTAATAAAACGACTTTAACCCTTCCTCATAGTATATTATTTCTGGACCAACAATAAAAGTTCGTCCAGTTCTTTATCGGAGAGGTTTTCTTTTTCGGACTTGTCATAGATTGAGAGCAGGTAAACAGTATTATTTACCATTACATAGTTGGTGATCACCCTTGCTCCACCGGATTTGCCTTTTCCTTTAGATTTAACAGCTAAGCGTATTTTATAGCAGCTTTTGCCAATGAGCGTCCCCTGATTCGGGTTCTCCTTCAGTTCTTGGACCAAAGCCAGAAGTTCCGACTTAAGGGATGTGTATTTTTTGACGAGTTTCTTAGCCTGACGCTCAAAAACCTGAATGGATTTTACACTATAGCTCATTGAGAAAATCTTCTGCGTCACGAGCTTGTTTTTTGCCTGCCCGAATTTGCTTCATTTCTTCTACAGCTTCACTGATCTCGCTCATGAGCTGAGCTTTACTATCGGTAAGTTTTTTGGTTTTGACATATGGCAATCCTTTCAGGACTTCCAGCAAATGAAGGGCTTTATCGTCTTTTATGTCAAGTAGGATTTTCATGTTTTCTAGTTTTATCAGATTCAAAGGTGCTAATGATAGACGGGTCACTTCGACTCTTTTTGTTAGTTCATCTTAAGAAATGGCTTCGCAATGAAGGGATATGCACTTTCTAATAGTTAAGATTATTACCTAAACTAAAACTATATCCAATTACAAATGCAAAATAGTCAATATAGTCTGGCAAAAGAAATGCAAAAATACCATGAGCCTCCTGATACTTAACTGTTCAAATGGTTATCCTACACGGATTTAAGGAATTCGATAGGGATGGTGCAGTTATTTGGCTTAATACGAAGAAGCTCGCTCCTGATTTTCTAAAATCTCCATCACTCTTCACCCGACACATTCTTTCGCCGTGACTTTTTGATGTAATTGTAAATCCCCGCCACGCCAATGACCAAAAGCGTCAGCCCAATTCCCCATTGTAATGGGGTGTTCATGGATTGCTTGGCAGCCAGATATGAGCTGGCAGCAACCCCGGCAGCGAAGGCAATCACAGTCCGGGTCAGCATACCGGGAATCCCGTAAACGAGCACTTTCCACAACTTGATATTTAAGTTGGCAAACAGAAAGTTGGACACCGCAAAGGGAACCACCGGAGAGATGCGTACAAAGAATACCAAAGAGCCTTCCTTTTCTTTTCGGGCTTCCAGGGCTGCGTGAAATTTTGGATTCTTTTTGAACAATTTTTCGGTCAGACCCATATTGGTAATTTTGCCCAAGGCATAGCCAAGTACCGAAGCCAACGAATATCCGAGTATCAGGAACGGTAATGAAACCCATCCATAATAAAACCCCGAAGCCAACGCAATAAGCGTGGTCGGAAGTAATGCCAATCCCATTAGCAGTGCCCCGATTACGGTATAACTAAAGTAATCTAATCCTGTATGTAGTTGGTATTGATCCAGTAAATAGTAGTTGACCGCAAAAATCCCACTTCCTATAAATGGCATTAAAGTCACCCACAGCCAGGCAAAGATCCCGGATGGATGTTTACCGAAGTACGAGCGGATAGTGTTGAAAAATCTGCCCTTTTTCGTCATATTTGGTTTGTCATTCGTAGATTCTATGCAATAGCTTGCAAGTTTAATATGCTCAGCCCAAAATCAACCAGAAAATCTTAAAAGCTTTTTCATTTAACAATCCACAACCAGCTAAACTATCAACTAATGAAATTTGGAACAAAAGCCATACATGCAGGAATTGAGCCTGATCCTGCTACAGGAGCAATCATGACCCCGATCTATCAAACCTCCACATACGTGCAAGCGTCCCCTGGTGATCACAAAGGGTATGAATATTCAAGAACCCATAATCCTACGCGTACAGCTTTGCAAAACAATTTGGCGGCATTGGAGAATGGCAAACATGGTATTTGTTTTTCCTCAGGCCTTGGGGCCATTGATGCAGTCATCAAGCTCTTCAATCCCGGTGATGAGATCATCAGTACAAATGATCTTTACGGCGGTACCTACCGTCTGTTCACAAAAGTGTTTGAACGATATGGAATCAAGTTCAAATTTGTCCCAATGTCTGACCCACAAAGCATCGTGGAGCATATCACTGATAAAACCAAGATGATCTGGGTGGAGACGCCAACTAATCCGATGATGAATATCATCGACATTGCTGCAGTGACGAAGTTAGGAGAAGGAAAGAAGATTCTGGTGGCTGTGGACAATACCTTTGCTTCTCCATATCTTCAGAATCCGCTGGATCTTGGTGCCGATATTGTCATGCATTCTGTCACAAAATATCTTGGAGGTCATTCAGATGTGGTGATGGGAGCCTTGGTAGTGAACGATGATGAGTTGGCCGAAAAGCTGGTTTTCATCCAGAATGCTTCAGGAGCTACTCCAGGTCCACAAGATTGTTTTCTTGTATTAAGAGGGATCAAAACACTTCATCTGCGGATGGAGCGTCATTCACAAAATGGAAAAACTATAGCTGCTTATCTAAAGAATCACCCAAAGGTGGAGAAAGTATATTGGCCTGGATTTGAAGATCACCCCAATCATGCTGTCGCGCGGAGCCAAATGCGGGATTTTGGGGGAATGATCTCCTTCACCTTGCTGGGCAACAAAGAATCTGATGCCAGAAAGGTGATGGAGAATTTCCAGTTGTTTTCCCTGGCAGAATCTCTGGGGGGAGTGGAGTCACTTTGTGGGCATCCTGCATCCATGACCCATGCCAGTATTCCCAAAGAAGAGCGTGAAAAAGTTGGTTTGGTGGACTCATTGATCCGCCTGAGCGTAGGAGTAGAGGATGCAGAAGATCTAAAGAACGACTTAGCAAATGCGTTATCGAGAATTTAATCGTTGAAAGAAACTAAATCAGCCACTCTTGTATTCAAAAGTGGCTGATTTAGTAATAGTACTAGGTAGCAAGTATCCGGTAGCACAGTATCAGGTATCAAGTTTCAGGTATCAAGTTTCAAGTATGGCGTATCAAGTATGGCGTCTGAAGTATCAAGGAGGCATTTTGTCCCATCGGGACAATTGCTGGGTAGTTAACATTTCGTGAGTTAGGAGCATCATTCCTTCGGAATGTTTGATTTTTTTAGGAGCAGGGAAACGGGAAGTTAGAGCGCGTAACAAGTGTTCAGTCGCAGTGTTCAGTCCTGATTTTTACATAACTAAGATGTTCAGTGGACAGACCAGCGCTAATTGAGGGGCGGAGCCCTGACCTCTTCATAGACAACAAGAGTTCAATTGGAAAAGCAAAGGGGCGTAGCCCTGAAACCTATTAACAATTTAATCTGCCTGAAAAGCAATAATAATGTTAATAGTAAAAACAGTCAAAAAAGTGTCAACTAAAATAAGGACGTGACAGAGGTGTAACCAGGGAGGGTGGGAGATTGAATACCTGCCCTGTCGGCGGGCAGGAGAAACCCTTAGAACATGCACTCTTGACTTCCCATTTGCAATTCCAAGGAGAGGGTCAACTTTCCCTCATTCCTTTAACATATGCGTTACTCTGCGAAAAGCTTTGTGTGCCCTAGGTAAAAAATAAGAAGCAATATGCCTAGCTTCTAGTTGGAGCTATCTGTAGCGATACATAAGTGGGATAATCTTCAAATCTTCAAATCTTTCAATCTTCCAATTGTATTATCTTAAAATCTTTCCGAAAAGAGTCTGTGCACGTAGCTCCGCTTCCTCAGCTAGTACCGTCTTATTTTGTCTCAGTTCCTTCAGCCAATCCAGGTATTTTTTACCGGCCTCAGGCTTGTCACTTAAGAAATGCGTGAGAGACTGCAAAGAAAGTTGGTTGGAATACCAAGGTTTTAAATTATCCTTCAACTCTTCAATTTCCTGATGAATGGAGTCAACAAAGATGGGGTTGAACCCAAGGTAGATCAGCATGTTTTCAAGCATTATAATCGTCCTCAGCCCGTCAAAGGTGTCTTTTAATGCCTTGCTGTCCATTTTTCCCCGCTTGTCCAGTTGGAAAAACTCCAGTTCATCCTGGATTATCTGATTTATGGCTGTATTAATAGTAAGCGGCTTGAGGCCTCTGCTAGCTTTTAAGGCCTTTTCGTGAAATTCATCCCAGCTTTTCAGTGTGCTCCCAACGATCAGATCAAATGCCTGGTTATACAGGCTTTTCTTGAACTTATCCATGTGGATTCGGTAGCTGTTGTACTTAATTTCTAATCGCTGTTCCCGCTCATTGAGGCTTTTTTCAGCAAGTTTAAAGTGATGGATTTTATGCAAAATCTTCTGTAGGGGCTTGAAACCGGAATAAATATCAAAATTCAATCCTTTGACTTCAAAGTGAACCTTTGCCATGAGTTCGGCATAAAGTTCCAAAAAATCCATCTTAGCAGACAGCTCAATTGCCTTCTTGGATTTGATCTGCTTTCCCAGCGACAGAAATAGCTCCTTTGCCTCTAAATGTTGATTGTGAAAGAGATGAAAGACAGGGGAAATCGTAACCTGCATAATTAGGAGATTCTTACCAAAGTAGCACCGTAGCCCCATTGGTCTTTTTGCGTATCCTGAAAGTACTTAATATTTTGGATTTGACTTAACCGCTTATGAATTTCTTTACGTAGAACTCCATTTCCGATGCCATGAATGAAGGTGATTTCATCCATTCCAGAAGCTATAGCTTGGTTTAAATTTTTTTCGAATGCCTCCAGTTGAATCCGTAGCATTTCAGAATTGCTCATGCCTTGAGAATCTTTTGTTAACTTCTCGATGTGAAGGTCAACAACTTTGGCGGGCCTGGACGTCTGGACCGGCTCTGACTTTGGGTTGATGTTTTCTAGTTCCTGATTCAAAGCCCGGATATCCAATTCCTTGGTCGTCTGCTCCAAGGAGAATAAGTAGGCGGTTTTTCCCAATCGCGGAGCTTGGCTAAGATGCTTGAAAAACTGTGTTGGCTTCATTTTCAGCTGGCGTTCAAATGCTGGAATAGCTTTGCTCAATGTGTTTTGAACGGGAATAAAACGTAACAAAAACGCAGGCCATTCATCCATTTCCTTGAGAAGGCGGTCATCAAACTTCTTTGATTCTCCTGAATTTAATGTGGAAGCAAGCAGCGTTCGTTGGTTCGTGCCAAACACTTCCGAGACATGCGTTAAATAGTTCTGTTTACTATCGTTGATCAGGTAAAGACTTAGGTTCTGATCATTGATTGGAAGAAAGGCTAAATAAAGGCCCTGGTCTTTGGGAGCAGAGATTGGCACAGGACTTTCCGGTTCTTTCTCTTCTATTGGCTTACTTCCGAAATGCTGCTGCTCTGTAGAATGAATAAGTACCACCTCGGATTTCAAAGCAGGAATTATAAATCCATCCTCTATTTCGATCTGAATTCTGCCACTTCCAGATATTTTTCTGATTATTCCTTCTTCTTTTCCATGAAGAAGTCTTACTCGGTCTCCGATATTCATTACGCTAAGGCTGATTTATAAGTGTCAATTGCTCGTTGTCTTGCAAATTTATGATCTACAATCGGTTTTGGGTATTTATCAGTATTTATTTCCGGAATCCATTTTTTGATGTACTTCCAGTTTTTGTCAAATTTAGCCTGCTGGGCGCTGGGATTGAAAACCCTAAAGTAGGGTTGGGCATCTGTCCCCGTTCCCGCTGCCCATTGCCAGCTCCCATTATTGGAGGCAAGTTCATAATCCAAAAGCTTCTGCGCAAAATAGGCTTCACCCCATCGCCAATCGATCAAAAGATGCTTGGTGAGGAATGAAGCGGCAACCATTCTTACCCTGTTGTGCATGTAGCCAGTTTGGTTCAGTTCCCGCATTCCCGCATCTACAATTGGGTAGCCTGTATTTCCTTCACACCACGCTTTAAATTCCTGTTCATCATTCCGCCAAGGGATCCGATCATAAGCTGGTTTGAATGCCCTGTCCACCACATGGGGATTGAGGTCCAAAATCATCATGTAAAATTCGCGCCAGATCAGTTCATTTAAATAGGTGGCATTGAGCTGGGCAGCTTCGTTGACCACTTTCCGGATAGAAACTGTCCCAAACCGAAGGTGTATTCCCATTCTTGAAGTACCGTTCTGGGCGGGGAAATCCCGGGATTGATCATAACTTTTAATTAAATCCTCATCCAATGTGCTAGGAGGGATTTTTATAGCGGAAGGAGTAAATCCTATTTCCGGCAAGCTGATCGTTGGTAAAGGCTTGATCTGGAGAAGATTCTTCCATTGCAAGGGTTGGTATTCTTCCAGTTGGATTGTATGGAACTTACTAAGCCAAACCTTGCTGTAAGGGGTAAATACTTTATAGAATTCGCCAGCGCCATTTTGAATTTCCCGCGGTTCAAAAATCACCTGATCTTTAAACGTATAAAAAGGGATGTTTTTTTGTTGAAGAATTTTTTGGACCGATCCATCACGTTTTTTTGCGTATGGTTCATAATCCCGGTTGGTGTACACGGCTTGAACATCAAATTCCTGCAGGATATCCTGAAAAATTTCTTTAGGTGTCCCGAGTTTGATGAGGATCGAAGAACCTTTTTTCTGGAATTGCCCGTGAATTTTACTGATCTGATCATAGATAAATTGAACCCTCGCATCAGATTTCTCTTCAAGCTGATCCAAGATGTCAGTATCATAAATAAAAAGAGGTAGCACTGGAAATTCACCACGCAAAGCTTGAAAGAGTCCATGATTGTCTTCCAATCTCAGGTCTCGTCTAAACCAAAAAACGCTTACTTTCATCATTTGCTTTTCTTTACTAATCAGCAAATCGAGCTAATTGTTTAATTAGACGCCTAGATTTTACACTAATTTCTAACCACATAGAAACATAGTCTTAATTGATTAGGTAAAGCACTGAAATACTCCATCACAAAGTTTTTGTCTCTAAAAGGAAATGATAGATGGTCTCCAGGATCCCTCTACCCGAGAATTTATTCACTTCGTACGCTCCTCCGATAATTTGTACGTCAGAGAGTCTAAACATTTTTTTAATGCATAATCTGTTTCTATGTGGTCTATTTTTACATAGACTAAGCTTATGGGTTTAAAACCGCTCTTCTTGTAACATCCGGCCCCTTCTTTCCTGATCTAACGAATCCAATCTTTGTTCAATATTATCCAGATTGATTTCTTTCCATTGGCCATCATTTTCATATTGATAACGGAGGTAATCATCCTGATCATTTATACGGAGCTTCTCCTGTTTTTTGCGCGTTATCTTCTGAAATAATTCTGAAAAGGAGTTGAAGGAAACGTTCTGGGAGACCGACACGCCATAGGTCGCGATATTTTTAGAGAGCGACAGGGCAGTGAACGTATTGAAGTTATTGCGGTTGAAAATCCGGATCCGATAGACGCCGTCCTCGGTAAGCATGTATTCAGCCTGCCAATCGCCCAAGATGGAAGCCGCATCTGCATTCCCTTGATTGTCGGTAAATCCCCCATCTCTTGACACCCGAAGTCTCCCGTCAAGAAATGTATAGGCAACGCTGAGTTGGAAGTTTTCCAATGTACTTTGGTCCAACGTGGCAACATCAAAGTCCACTTCCAGATTTTTATCTATTTGTCCCAGAAAACTGTTCATCTGCGCAGAAATGAACTGGCCTAGACTTGAGGAAATAGTAGACACGCCCGAAAAAGACCCTTCTGGTGAGAAACTCCGGGTCATGATCACTGAGAATACCTGTCTGTTCATTTCCTGCTCATCATTGGCAATTTTGTTCTGAAAGGACGAAATAGTGGTTTGTATGTCACCATTGGTGGGAAACTGTGAGAAGTCAAAACCGAACCCAATGTCCGGCGACAGCAATTCCCCTTCCAGATTCATGAGTACTTTTACAGGATATCTTCTGGTAGCGGAAGAGCTTTCAGTGCCCTGGTTTGTCGTGGTTGCCATTAAAGGTTGGAGTGACACACTTTCAGTGTATTCAGCACTCAAGTTCATGATGCCTTTATAGGGGTCCCCAAACCAGTTGATCCTTCCTCCGGGACGAATGTTGAATTCCTTTCTCAAGACATTATAAAGAGAGAAGTTGTACTTGCCTTCCGTTATTTCATAGGAGCCATTCAGTGTGAAATTCCCTTGGGTGTCGATGTTCATCGTCAATACACCACGTCCGCGTCCAGAAATACCTTCCTCAGTCCTGGGATCTATAATGATTTCGGCATAGGCATCAGGTGTGATATCCAGTACAAAATTCATTCGGACATTCTCAATTTCCAATCGGTTTGCTTCCTCAGCAATCTGCTGAATCCGCATCGTATCCTGAATATTGATCATGTGGATAAAATCTTCTTGGGCCTGCGTGCTACTGCTGGATAAAGGAATATAAATCCGTGTATTTGGCCGGCTGGTTGCCCTTGCAGAAATATCCAAGTTGGTGGTACTGCCTTTGACATTGGCCTTACCTGTGACAAAAGCTGTTCCGTAGAAGGTTTCATTATCATCATTGGTCGTGTTCATGACTTGTAGATTAGTCATATCTGCACTGATATCCAGTCTGATATTATTGAATGCATTGTGGGTTATCCCTCCCGTAAGTGAAGCTTTATTTCCATAGATATCCTGCATTTCCATGTTGTGAAGGTTTATTTGATCGGGATCAAACCTGATATCTCCATTCAATAGATAAGTTGTTTGGAGATAATTCACCTTCATTTTAGCCTCTTGAAGCTTTCCTGTGCCATTTACGTCGGGCTGTGAAACTGTTCCCCGGATGGCCATTTTTCCAGAAACTGTACCTCCCATTTCTGATACATAATTGGACAAGAACGGCTCTAAAATCACTAAACTTGCTTCATTAAGATTGGCATCAATCTTCATTTCCTGGCTGGGGATCCCTATAGTCCCGGCTAGATCTATGGTTTTCTTTCCCGCATAAGTGTTTGTAAGAGCGAGTTGCAGCTGTTCGGTATTCAAATTTGCAAGTGCCTCCATATCTCCAATAGGAAAGGTGTTGATCTCTACATCGGCAAGTTTAAATTCACCTTGGACCAAAGCACTATCGTACAGATTTTCAAATGCTATTTTTCCACTTGCAGTCCCGTCAAAATCTTGAGGGAATAGCGTGTTTAGGAGATCAATATTTACATTGGATACTGTCAGATTTAACCGTTCATCAGGATTTGTACTGACTTTTCCCTGTAGGGAAATAAGTTGCTGCTCGTTAAAAAGTTTGAGACTATCTACAGCAATTTCTCCCGGAGTAAGCGTGATCAGGTTAAGCGAATCAAACTGCCATTCCCGATCGAGTATCTTTAATGAAGAAGGGGCAAATGCAAGTTTGGTAGATTGTGAACTGAACTTGGCAGAAGCATTTATACGCGCAGCACTTTGGGTAGAATCTTGGTCCAATGTGAAATTCATGTCCATCTGATCCTTGTCCCAAATCGCTTCAAACCCAAAATTGGTGAACTGAAGAGAGTTTCCCAGTTCCTGAGTTTTCGAAAAAATATAAAAAGACGCCAAAATATCAGGGCTGTTGATCAGCTTGGACGTATTGAAGTCAATATTGATCTGTTCGACTACATTCTGCTTGTACTTGAGCGTATCAATGCTGGTGAAAAAATTGAAAACGGTGTTTTCTTCAGTTTGATAGAAGGCACCTTCTAGTATCGTGTTTTGTGAAAAGCTCAGATCAGGTTCAAATAACTGTACGATAGGGTTAATGTTGAACATCCGAATGTTCAAATCAAGATTATAGGAATCGCTAAAATTCCGCTTCAGGTCAGCGATAGGTTGTTCTTCGTTCAGAACGATCGAAATGTACTGCTTTAGCAAGATGTTCAGATCACTTCCCATCTGCTCCAGATTAAATTGCCCCGAAGCGGCAGCCACCAAATAATCGGAATTGATGGACATGGTACGGGTGCCGCCGGCAAAAAGGGACTGGAAATAGAAATCACCCAAATTCAGGTAGCGACTATCATAACCGACTTCAACATTTCTAAATCGTGCAATGCCTTGAATATCATCAAGTTCAATTCCCTTAATATCGATATTCAGATTTCCGCGAACGAAGTCTACCTTCTTTGCAAGGTTGAGGCGGTCCAAGAAGGCTGTATCAATTTGCACGTTCATGCGGACTGAGTCAGTGGATTCCCGAAGATTCAGTTCTCCATTTGCATTCATTTTAAGATTTGGATCGTCAATCAGCAAGTTTCCTTTGAATAGATCTAAACCGTATGTAGCATCCGTGTTGATGTTGACATATTGGTAATTTTTGAATCCAAATTTAGAAACCTGAGCATCCACATCCAGCAGGAGGTTTTCCCTCGTGTTACCTTTTGCATCCACACGTCCTACCAAACTTACTTTCTGCAGGAGATCGGGCCTGTTTGTCAAAATCCCCAAGTTCAGGTTCTCTACAGTAATATTGGATACAGCCCGGGGTATATTATTTAAAATATCGAAGTTGACCCTTCCGGTTATATTCCCAATGGAGGTCTTGAATTCACCATTGGTATCAAAACGCTGGAGATACCCGGCAAAATCGGCGGTAAAGCGGATGGTGTTAAATTTATTGATCTCTTTCTCCACATTCGGCTCAAGATATGGTCCCAAATCCCTTGCTAGAACAGTGGAATTTTTCAGAGAAAGATTGAGGTATGTGTTCTTGATATCCGGTAAACCATCTAATCGGAATGCCCCAAAAATCGCTGTTTTCTCACCTAAGCGTACCAGGAATTCATCTGACCGAATATCAGCGACTGGCCCTGCTACTTTTCCAGAAAGCACTATTTTATCATCGATATCTGGTAAAGTAGGAGCAAAAAGTTTCAAGTCCCCAAGATCCAATACCGTTTCATCCATATTGGCAATGATGACAATGTCTTCGAGAAAATTGGAAAAAGCGGCTGGCGTTGCATATTCAAAACGAAGAAAATTCTTGATATGACTCTTCCTGGTTTTTAAGCTGAGCCTGTCAAATTCGAGAAATTCAGGAGTATAAGTTAAGGTAGTTGTTAAATCTTGGATAAATAATCCCGAGGAAAGCTCCACTCCTGAAAGCGTTTTGATGTCTGCATGAATTTCGGGACCTTCTAGCTTGAAATTTCGTGCATTGAGCGTAATATCCCCAAATTTCAACCGGGTATAATCCATCCCTCCGTCAATAGGATCATAATTTTCATTGATAATAAAAACCTCCATATTTCGCATTTCTATGGAGTTGATGTAAAAATTTGCCGAGCCACCACCGCCCGAGCCACTACTAAATAAATCTGAAAGTTCGGCGATCCACCGATTGATATTCAAAGAGGAATCCCCTTCATGAATAGTCATGTGAAGTTTTCCACTTTCCAGACGAACGGCATCGATGGTAGGACTTCCGGGGGGGATCAGTGATAGCAACTGGAAATCTGCTTTTATTTTCCCGGCAGAGATCATTATACTGTCCTGTTGATCTCTGATTTCTACATTTTCCAGCTCAAGCGCGTCCCACCAGTTCAGACTGATTTTTCCTATTTCTGCATGGAAGGATGAATTTTTATTGAGAATCTTTGTTACGGTATCTATAACTTTATTTTGAACCCAGTCAACTTGTAGGCTGAGAGCCAAAGTGATGAGAAGCATAAGCAAGATAAAGATCACCTTGACTAGCACCCGAAACGCTTTGTGCAAAAAATCCGTAACTTTCGCGTTCTTTTCCAATGGGTACCAACGATATCTTTATTCTAGCAATTGAATCCTCGTGTGACGAGACATCTGCCGCTGTGATTGCAGACGGCAAAATACTTAATAATATTGTCGCCACACAATCCGTGCACGAAAAATATGGGGGTGTTGTTCCTGAATTAGCTTCGCGTGCACATCAGGAAAATCTTATCCCTGTAGTTCAGGAGGCTATTTCGTCTTCAGGGATTAAGCCAGCCCAACTTTCTGCTATTGCCTTCACCAGAGGGCCGGGATTAATGGGGTCTTTGCTCGTGGGAGTGAGCTTTGCCAAAGCCTATGCATTTGCGCTGAAAATCCCTTTGATCGAAGTGAACCATATGCAGGCTCATATTTTGGCACATTTCATCGATGAGCCGAAGCCTCAGTTTCCTTTCATTTGTCTGACCGTAAGTGGAGGACATACACAGTTGGTGTTGGTAAAAGACCACTTGGAAATGGAAGTGATCGGGGAGACGCAGGACGATGCAGTAGGGGAGGCTTTTGATAAGACAGCTAAACTGTTGGGGTTGCCCTATCCTGGCGGACCTTTAATAGACCGATATGCCAGCGAAGGTAACCCTAAAGCATTTAATTTTCCGATCACCCGAATGCCGGAACTGAATTACTCTTTCAGTGGTATCAAGACAGCTGTATTATATTTTCTCCGCGATCAGTTAAAGGATAATCCAAATTTTATTGCCGGGAATTTGGCCGATCTTTGTGCAAGTATTCAATATTCCTTGGTTGAAATGCTGCTGATCAAATTGAAGTTAGCAGTGAAGAAGTATGGTGTGAAGGAAGTGGCCATTGCAGGTGGTGTATCCGCAAACTCTGGACTGCGGGGTACGTTGACAGAACTGGCGGCACAAAAAGGATGGAACCTGTACATTCCAAAATTTGAATACTGTACAGACAATGCTGCAATGATTGCAATGGCAGCACATTACAAATATTTGAAGGGCGAATTTGCATCCATGGATGTCACTCCCTTGGCAAAAATGAAATTATAGCTATGGCGAAGGATAAAAAGTTTGATAAAGTCATCAATATCAAGAACAGAAAGGCAAGTTTTCAATTTGAATTTGTGGAAACCTATACCGCTGGAATGGTATTGAAAGGAACAGAAATTAAGTCTCTTCGGGAGAGTAAAGTTTCTATGACTGAGTCTTTCTGCATTTTTTTGGACGGGGAGTTATACGTAAGGCAAATGCATATCGCTCCTTACTCCATGGCAGCCAGTTATAATCACGTCGCGATACGTGACAGGAAGCTGCTTTTGAGCAAAAAAGAATTAGATAAACTTCAAACTAAGTCTCAAGAAAAAGGTTTAACAATCATTCCTGTTCGTATATTTATCAACGACCGTGGCTTGGCAAAAATGCAAATTGCGCTCGGCCGGGGAAAGAAAACACACGACAAGAGACAGGATTTAAAGGAAAAAGATGCAAAAAGAGAGATTCAGCGAATGGCCTTTACTTGATGCTTATGGGATCTGCCGGCAAACGATTTTGCCACTTTACCGCAGGCCCACTTTTGATTCTGCGCTTGTCACACAACTACTTTTTGGAGAATGTTACCAGATCAAATCTGTAACTTCCGATAAACAATGGTACAAGATACACAATGAAGATACTGGCTTACTGGGATGGATTACAAGTAAATCATTAAAGGAAATTTCGGCTGATCAATACCAAAACTTTTTGTCGACTGACTTCCAGATAGTCACAAGCCCCCTTGCAGCCATTGAATATTTGGGCACAAATTTATACTTGCTACCCGGTAGCAGGCTACATTTCTCTGAATTGGAGCTGTTCAATTGGCAGGACCACATCGGATTCACTGGCTCGGTCCGGAGCCATTCCCAACCAGCAGATCGATCCCAGCTCATAGATATTGCCATTAAATATATCAATGCTCCCTATCAAGCTGGCGGAAGAAGTATTTTTGGGCTTGATGAATTTCAAGGATTTGAATTGATTTTTACGATTGGGGGTTATGAATGGAAATCAGGACAAATCCCAGGCAGAAATCTAGAATTAGGTCTCGAATTACCAGGGGATTTAATTATTTTCAGGGGCCTGGATTACAAAGATCTAAAATTTGCATTGTATATGGGTGCAGAAGAAGTTCTCTGGATGGACAATCGAATTAGAATTTCGGATATAAGTGAATGGGAAATAGTAATGCGAAGTGGTACTAAAAATAAACAAGTTGGGCTAGAAGCTCGAACAATTTTAAGTTGAATATGGAAAAACGGGTATTGGTATTGAATCTAGATCACTCCCCGGTAGCAGTGGTCTCCCCCCAAAAGGCCATGGTCCTGATTTTCATGGAAAAGGCCAATTGCCTTTCTGTATATGAACTACTTCAAATTCGCACAGTTAGCCGAAGCTTTGAATACCCCGCAGTCATACGGTTAAATAATTATAAGAGTATCCCGTTTCGGGGAGTGCTACTAAACAGGGTCAACTTATTTCGCAGAGATGGGGGCGAATGTCAATACTGTGGAAGTAGACGACAACTGACCATAGATCATGTAGTGCCAAGATCTAAAGGCGGAAAGACCAATTGGACCAATTTGGTGGCTGCTTGCCATCGATGCAATGTTCATAAAGGGGATAAAACTCCTGAGCAAGTAGGCCTGACGCTGAGGGTACAACCTTTTAGACCTACATTGTCTTATTTTCTTTCTGAATATGCAGAACGTCAAGCCGAAGAATGGCTGCCTTTTCTCAGTAGCAAGCTTGTTCAGTAGACATTTGAGGTTTAGAAAACCTCGAATGTTTTATTTTTTTAAACCACAGAGGGCACAGAGGATGACACAAAGACCCCAGCTTTTTTGTGAATTTTGGGGAAACTATAGTTAATATTAATGGTAGATTTTTTCTGCCGCAAAGGCCGCGGAGTAAAACGCAAAGAGCGCAGCTCAGCCTATTATGGTCTAGCGTGTTCAGATATCACTATCACGTAACCTGTCTGGCGCATGAAGGGTGATACTTTATATATTATTTTTTTTTCGTTAAATAAAGCAGGGTCTACGAAGTGCGATGGGAATTTTAGATTCTATGCAGATCGAATGGTTCCTACGCATCTCATTCTAATTTTCTAAACTTTTACTTGATACGCTCTATTAGGAGATTGCTTCACTTCTTCGTCGTTCGCAATGACGTACTCTTCCATCTTCGGTCTTCAATCTTCCAACACCATGCATCCAACATCGCGCATCCCACACCCCCACCCAACGTTTTTGGCAAAATAATTGCCGAAAGGTTTTCATGCAGTTATCATTCGCCTTTACATTATTATTTAACCTTTTTATTCAAACATCTCCTATTCAAGTTCAGCAGCTTCATGGTACATGGCAGTTAGTGAATTTTGAAGGAATTGAAAAGATCAGAAATTCTCCTCAATATCTGAATGCAAATGCAGAGATGCGAAAGGGAATTGATTATAAAATTCAAAGTAGGCTAGAGAACACCATTTATGAATTTGTAGAAGGGGATAGTCTGAAGTTCACGGACTTTGAAAATGGGGCAATCGTACAGAAGATAGCTAAAGTAGCCATCAATGAGCAGAATGTCCTTACAATAAAGGATAATAAAGAAACACGATCAGCCAAAATTGTAGAGTTTGACAAGGACCGACTGGTCATCGAACCGATCAGCGATACTCCCGGTGCGGGAAAATTGGAGTTTCAACGATTTGTAGAAAAGAACCAGTAACTCAATCACTTTATATCGAAAGAGCCATTCGCCTGGATGGCTCTTTTTTTTTGAATGACTGAGTTTAATCAGGAAAGAGGCTGTCTCAAAAGTACCCGTCATTGCGAACAGCGTGAAGCAATCTTCTTATAATACACCTAATAAAGTACATGGAGATTACTTTGCTTTGCTCGTAATGACGTCAAAATTGACTTTTGAGACAGCCTCAAGCAGAATTTACATTTTAGTAGGCATTACTCTTCCAATTCCAGCTCCAATTGTGCTTTCAATAAATTGAAGCTTTTCCGGTGCCAGATGCAATCCCCGAACTTTTCGATGCCGGTCCGATGCGCCTTTGTGGGATAGCCTACGTTGGTTTCCCAACTGTAATGAGGGAAGTCCAAAGATAGACTAGCCATAAAGTTATCCCGGTGCACTTTTGCCAAAATGGAAGCTGCAGCAATACTTGCATACTTGCCATCACCTTTGATGACACAAGTGTGCGGGATAGTTAAATCTGATTTGAAGCGGTTGCCATCAATCAACAAATGATCGGGGAGCATTTTCAAACCACGCACTGCACGTGACATAGCAAGAAAAGAAGCGTTTAGGATGTTTATTTGATCAATTTCTTCCACCGATGCTTCCGCTATCTTCCATGCAAGTGCCTTCTCTTTTATTTCTTCTATCAAATCCTCCCGCTGTTTTTTGCCCAATAGCTTTGAATCGTTGATCCATTTATTAGAATAATCTGCAGGTAAGATGACAGCTGCAGCCACTACCGGGCCTGCAAGGCATCCTCTTCCTACTTCATCACAACCGGCTTCTATCCGATCAGCTTCTAAAAAGGGTTTTAGAGTCATGTGGTTGTTCTTCCCGGATTTTATAAAACTTATGAATCATTTCTGCTATTAGCCCTGTCCAACCTGTCTGATGGGAGGCGCCCAGTCCAGAACCATTATCACCATGAAAATACTCATAAAACAAGATGTGATCTTTGAAGTGAGGATCTTCCTGAAATTTTTTGTTAGTACCAAATACCGGACGATGCCCATTTTCATCTTTCATGAATATTTTCATACATCGTAAGGAAAGCTCTTTGGAGATAATATCCATCGTCATGTATTTGCCAGATCCCGTTGGGTACTCTATTGAAAAATCTCCTCCATAGTAGAAATCGAATTTCCGTAATGATTCAATGAGCAGAAAATTTATTGGAAACCAGATTGGTCCTCGCCAGTTGGAATTGCCCCCAAACATCACGGTATCTGATTCACCTGGTGTGTACTTTACAGAAAGAACGTCATCCCCCAGTCTCATCGTATAAGGATTCTTCTCATGATATTTGGATAAGGAGCGAATTCCATACTCACTTAGAAATTCATCTGAATCCAGCATCTTCTGCAATACGCTTTTCATTCGGTGACCTCTCAACAGGGAAAATAGACGTCGCTTATCAAATCCCGGCTGAATCCAACTGGACACCAAAGCCGCAAGTTTGGGCTTTTCCCTCAAGAAGAAATCCAGCCGCTTCTTGAACTCTGGAAGGGTGGCAAATAGATCTTCCCGGATCGGTTCCACTGCAAATAATGGAATTAACCCTACAATAGACCTGACCTTCATCTTGCTAGGTTCTTTGCCCGGAATATGGAATACATCATAGAAGAAATTATCCTCATCATCCCAAAGAGAAATATGCTCCTTGGAGATATTGCTCATGGCACCGGCTATATAGAGAAAGTGCTCCAGGAATTTAGTTGCGGTAAACTGATAGACTTTGTTGAATTCACACAAGTCCAGCGAAATCCGGAGCATGTTCAGCGAAAACATCGCCATCCAAGAGGTAGCATCCGCCTGTTCTAGCTTGCCGTGGTATTTTTGGGCATGACTTCTGTCAAACAAGGAAATATTGTCCAATCCTAAAAAGCCACCTTCAAATATGTTTTTGCCATCACTGTCTTTCTGATTGACCCACCAAGTGAAGTTGAGCATCAATTTGTGGAGGGCCCTTTCTAGAAATTCATGATCACCGACCCCGTTATTGGCTTTCTTATCAATTTGATATACCCGCTGGACCGCATAGGCGTGTACAGGAGGGTTTACATCAGAGAAATTCCATTCATAAGCCGGAATTTGTCCATTTGGATGCATATACCATTCATTTAATAGCACCAGCAATTGTTCCTTGGCAAACTCTGCATCAAGTCGGGCTAGGGGAATTGCATGAAATGCTAAATCCCATGCGGCATACCATGGATATTCCCATTTGTCCGGCATGGAGATGATATCGTAATTTTGAAGGTGCCGCCAATCACTGTTCCGTCCTTTTTTGCGCTCCACGGGAGGTACATATCGACCAGGATCTCCTTCCAGCCAGCGTTCTACGTCGTAATAATAAAATTGCTTTGACCACAACATTCCTGCATAGGCCTGTCGCTGAATACTTCTCAGATCAGGATCACTTACCCTTTCCTGAAGCAGATCATAGAATTCATCTGCTTCTTTTTTGCGCTCATCAATGATCTCATCACAGGTTGCGAGTGGATTTTCTTCCCGCTGGCGCTGAAGTCTAACTTTTACTTGTCGGCTTTCTCCTGGAGGAATCGTGAGGTTATAAATTGCAGAAGCTTTTGTGCCTGTGTTAGTAGGATTTATGTGTTTGGAATCACCTGCAATTACATAATCATTTATGGCGTCTTTGAGATACTTCTTCTCATTTGCGATATGATAGACCCTTTCCCTGTTGGTTTCATTGTCGCAGAATTTCAACTCAGGATTGCCATCAAAGCTAATGCTGTAGTTCCCTGATTTAGGGTTGAACGCTTTGATTGAATTTTCATCTACTTTCGAGAGCTTGGGCAAGAAAGGCTCATGTCCTGTAAACCAGGTTTTCCTAAACCAAAGCGTAGGCATCACGCAGATAGATGCTTCTTCAGATCCACGATTGTGAATGGTAGCTACAGCAAATATATCTTCATGATCTTTTTTGGCATACTCAATGAAAATATCAAAGTACCGGTCTTCATCAAATATTCCGGTATCGATCAGTTCATATTCAGTTTCAGTCTTTCCACGAAGAGAATTTTCTTCAACCAATTTTTGATAAGGGAATTCAGCTTGAGGGTACTTGTACAGCATTTTCATGTAGCTGTGCGTAGGTGTGGAGTCTAGGTAATAATAGATCTCCTTCACATCCTCACCATGATTTCCCTGATTTCCGGTAAGACCAAAAAGCCGTTCTTTAATGAAAGGATCTTTGCCGTTCCAGAAACCCCAGGCTAAACAAAGTTTTTGCTTGCTGTCTGAGATCCCTCCAATCCCTTCTTCTCCCCAGCGGTAAGCTTTACTCCGGGCATCGTCATGGGTTACATTCTCCCAGGCAGCACCGTCGGGGCTATAATCTTCCCGGACTGTTCCCCATTGTCTTTCTGTTAGATATGGCCCCCATTTTTTCCAATGTTTTTTAAATTCCTTGTCTTCTTGTAATCTTGTATTTTCAGCTGACATGTATTTTCTGTAGTGCGAATTCTTCGAAATTATAAATTTCAGTTAATTATTGGTTTAAAATCAGCTCAGTAAGTGGCGATTCTAAGTTTTCTTTATGATATGACAATCAAACAGTGAATCTATTGATTTGTATATCAGCTGTAAAGATAGTGTGGATCATTTTGTAAATCTCAATGTGTTTTGATTTTAAGCATTTATGCAACTTGGCTTTTTGTTCGCTTCCAATCAAGAAAAAGATAGGAGAATTTTTAGGTTATATGCCCGATAATAGAAGTATTGGAAGATTTGAAAATTGAAAATTGCAAAAGTATTTTTGGAACCACAGAGGTCGCGGAGTGTGACACAGAGTCCGCACCTTTAGTTTTATTCACATCTCCTGAAGCTTAGTTAAATTCTCCTACTTAGCGATCTGTGTGGACACAGACCATGATCGGCCTCTCATGTTGGTTTAAGTCTTCAGACTTGGACCTAAACGATGCAGTCTCCCGACTACTGTTAGTAAATCTTACATGCTGAATAGGGCGACCACTTTCCCACTTGTCCACCTTATCACTTGCTCCACCTTACCACTTTACAACCCATGTATAATCAGTTTTTATTGAATTGGTTAGATTTTTTTCTCTACACTTGTAGATGTAAATTTTTGTTCTACATTTGTAGATGTAATGAACAATCTATTCCATGAAACTATCCAGATCCGAAGAAGAATTGATGAACCACTTATGGAGATTGAAGCGTGCTTTTATGAAGGATTTAATGGATTCTTACACTGAACCAAAACCTGCTTCTACCACTATCTCAACGCTGCTAAAACGGATGCAGGAAAAGAAGTTTGTCGACTATACATCAGAAGGGAAATTACGTGAATACTTCCCGTTAGTGTCAAAGGAAAATTACTTTAAAAAGCACATAAAGGGGTTGATCAAGAACTTTTTTAATGATTCTCCAGCCCAATTTGCATCATTTTTCACAGAGAAAACGGGACTCTCAGAAGAGGAATTAATAGCACTGAAAAACATCATCGAAGATCAGCTTAATCAGAAGAAATAATGGTTTACTTACTTAAGTCCATCGCCTGTCTACTCATTTTACTGCTAGTGCACCGCTTATTTTTACAGCGTGAAGTCATGCACAGATTCAACCGTTTTTTCCTGCTGTTTTCGGTGGTGATTTCCTTTTTTATTCCACTTTACACCATCGAGGTGTCTGAAATTATAGAAGCCGCACCAACTATAGAAAATTCATCTCCGATAATGGCTGAGGAATTTACTGCCGAGCCTTTAAGACAAATTCAAATTGATGAAACTCCGATTTTCCATGCAGTAGAGGAAACGCGACCTGCATTTAACTGGCATTATTTGATTGTTAGTATTTATGGCCTGATTACGACGATTTTTTTGTTCCGTTTTGTGAGAAATATCAAGATTTTAGTTAACCAAATCAAGCAGAATGTGAAGATCAACTATAAAGGTCAAACGCTTGTTTTGCTTCAGGGCAATTCTCTTCCCTATTCTTTTCTAAACTATATATTCGTAACAGAATCAGACTTTGAAAATGGAAAGTTCTCAGATGCGGTATTCTCTCATGAGCGCACGCACATCGAGGAGAAGCACAGCTGGGACAATCTTTTTATCGAGCTATTGATGATCCCGCTTTGGCTTCATCCCGGACTATATTGGGCGAAGGCGGCCATTAAGCTCAACCATGAATTTATAGCCGATAAAGCGGCTTTACAAAGCACTCCATTAGAAAAATACGAAAACCAACTCTTGTCTATGATGGTAGACAAACAGAAGTTCGGCTTGGTCAGTAGCTTGAATTTTTCATTAACGAAAAAACGATTTGAAATGATGAAACGAAAATCAACGGGTTCTACAAGCTGGATCAAGGTGCTGTGCCTAGTTCCTGTGCTAGGGATGCTAGTGTACATCTTTAGCGAAAAAGTAACGGCTAAAACTGAAGGTGTTGAACCAAAAGCCGAAGCGTATGTGAATGCATCAGAAGCTATAGCTGGTGAGGAAGAATTTGTGCATAGAATTAAGCAGCAAGACCCAGTAGAAAGGCAGAAACCAAGTCAGGAAAAAGATAAAGAGGAATACTTTAAAAATGCTTCTCTATTCGTGGAAAATGAGGCAGGTGAATTAGTAGCTAAATCCTACAGCGAATTATCCGACGCTGAGAAGTCAATGTTGATGCTTCCTCCTGGAGTACCAGAAAAGAAAACACCTTCAGCCGAACAGTTTGATCAATGGAAAAATCCCGACAAGTATGCAATGTGGCTGGACGGCAAGCATATTCCAAATGTGCAATTAGATCAAATGAATAACTCGGACATTGCCTTTTTCTTTGACAGCTACGTTCACAACAATGCCAGATCGGAGCGATTTCCTCAGGAACGACAGGTGAACTTATATACTGCTGCTGGATACGACAGATCTTACGGGCCTGATTCGGGATTTGGAGTTCCATTGACCAAGGAAGATAGACTTTACCTTTATCCTTCAGCCAAGCGGGTAAATTTTGGAAAGGCATGGGTGAAAAAAGGTCAGGATCCAGTAGCAATCTATTTAAAAATCTATAATGATTATGAACGTAAGTATGTAGGTAAAAGTGAAGAGGAGCTTACTGAGAGGGAACAAGCAGAAGCATGGTTCGTTTTTTCCGAATTGGGTGGACGTTTCTTCCAATTAGCTGCTGCCGACAAAAAGAAAGTTCCCCGTGCTGCACGTTTAAGCTTTCCTTATATGGTACGTTTGATGGAGGACGGTAAAGTGTACTACAAAAAATTTGATGAATTGACGGATGAGGAGAAAAAGCAAGTACCCCCACCACCTCCTCCTATTCAGAAAGAGGAGTCCAATGAATTGCCACCACCTCCACCGCCAGTCCGGAAGAACAGTGACCCTGTAGCTGTTTATCGAAAAGAATTAAGTCAATTTGAGGTGATAAAGAATGAACAGAATGCGTTCAGGAAAAAAACACCTCAAGAAATTAAGCAAATCTATGGAATGTTTATCCAATTGAGGGATGCATATCAGGAAATGGCATTGGAGGATCAAAAGAAAGTTAGACCAGCTAATTTTCCGTATGCCGTAGTTCAGAAAGAAGGTGAACTTGTATTCAAAAACCGGGAAGATTTGACCACGGATGAAAAAAATATGATGGGTTGTTAATTTCTCCTATTCTTTATCAACCGGTAACAAGTCGCTGAACGGGTAGTGTGGGTTCAGAAGGGGATGATGAACTTGATTCTCTTAAAATGGAAGTGAAGATTTTTGTCCATTTTGCTTCCCAGGTTCGAAGATGATTGGATGACTTCAGGGAAGAGATTTCTTGATTAAAAGTGCCAAAATCAAATGAGTCGGAGACAAGGACTGATCCTGAGGAAACAGCATCTAATGCGTTGCATGCCTGTTCATATTGTCCCGGAACAGGGATCATCATCACGGGCTTGCGCAGGTACATTGCCTCGCATATTGATTCAAATCCAGCGGTACTTACCAAACCTTTACATGCAGCCATATCCCGGAGAAAGTGTTGGTCATGCACTTTACACAACCTCAGGTTTGGTAGAGGCTGGCTAATTTCTTCAGCTCCCTGCTTGTCCCAATACGCACGGATTTCAAGAGTAGGGTTTGCTTTGGCAAAATGAATCACATCTTCTCCAAGACCACTATTGACTATGTACGTCAGGAAAAAATTACCACTTGATGGAGTGAGTTCCTTTACCTGCTCCCGCAACAAGGGCGGCACGACGGTAATTTTATCCGTATTTTCCAGTTCATAGAAGGAAAGAGCAAGGATTTCAGATGCACCAATGGCGGTCAACTTTGTGTTGAATTTGAAGAGAAATTTGTCAACTCCAGTTGATGGGGCAAATTTGAAATCTGGATGGAAAATCAAATATTGATGACCAATTACCCAAAAAGCGGTTTTAGGACGGTATATCGCATTGTAGAGCCCGCCAAGCAAATCATAAAAATTCAGTATTACATCAGGTTCTTCAGAGGTGACCAGTGTGTGGATTTTTCTTAGGCTTTTCCAGAAAACAGGTAATTTTGAAAAATTTTGTCGGATAGTTTTTCCGATCAAGACAGCTTTCTCCGCTTTGTCACAGGCAAAATTGGGACTTTCTACCAGGTGAATGGGTACGCCTATTTCCCTTCGGAAAAATTCTGGAATATCTCTTCGTTTGCTTTTCCCAAGGATTACTCCTGCTAGTTCATGCCCCTGATTTTGAAGCATTTTTGCAAAAGAAAGGGCCTGCGTCATATGGCCTCTTCCTTCTCCTTGTACGATGAATAGAAACTTCATTGAAAAGACGTAAAACTTGGCGGTTCGAGGTCGTCTTTAGGTTTTTCGAAAGAGACTTCCCGAAGCGGAATTATAGGAGCTTCATTTTTTCCCTGGAAGAAGTTTTCGAGGCTGTAAGTAGTTACTTCTTTGAAGTTTATCTCATTGTAGTAGATTAATTGCCAGTTGCCTTCATGATCTTCTGCCAATGCGCTCATTGTTTCTACCCAATCTCCAGAGTTCATGTACTGGATTCCATCTATCAACCTGTTTTCGGGTTTGTGAATATGACCGCAAATAATACCGTCACAACCCTTTGCTTTGGCCATTTTAGCAAGCTCTTCTTCATACTGGTCTATGTAGGAAACTGCTGATTTTACTTTGCCTTTCACATATTGTGACAAGGAAAAATAGGGAAGACCGCGTTTGACGCGATGATGGTTTACCACCCTGTTCAGCCAGAGCAAGAATGTGTAGCCAATATCTCCAAGATACGCGATCCAGCGAAGATTGGTCGTGATGCTGTCAAAGACGTCACCATGTGTGATGAAGTATTTTTTGCCCTGACTTTCATAGATCATGTCTTTTTGGATCGAAAGATTTCCCATCTGAAATGGAAGGATCTGATCTAGAAAATCATCGTGATTGCCGCGGAGGTAAAATACTTTGGTTTGATGATTCTCAATCATTTTCAAAATTCTGTTGAAGAAACGTGTGTGTTTTCTTTTCCAAGAACCTGATTTTTTGAGCTGCCAGCCATCGATGATATCTCCATTCAGAATGAGATTATCACAGTTGTACTGCTTGAGGAATCGGGCAATTTCTTTGGCTTTGGAACCTTTAGTGCCCAGATGTACATCAGAGATGACGATTGTTTTATATTGGGTTTTCACTCTATTGGTTTTGATTGAAAGATAGAGTGGGTGTTTGACTTGATTATCAGTGAATTATTAAGAAATAGAAAAGAATAGTTCAGTGGAAGGTTGGAATATCATCTTAATGTTAAAGTGGTGTGAAAAAGCCCGTTGTATGGAAATTTGGGTTCAATCTACACCGTGTTGAAGGCTAACATGGAGCGTCCTGGTTTATCCTACCTTCGGCCAGGGTTGACACCTTTTCTATTGTTTTTATTTTGTGCGAATCCTTCTTACGACAACCCTTGAACAAAATTAAAGGAATCTGTAAACTGATTAATGAGTTCGACCCACTTTGGGGTCGAGATTCTATTGGCCTTTTACTTTCTATTCAAGTTTAACGCCGCCGGCGTTATTCCGGAACCGCATTATCCAAGTGGCAGGATCATTATTAATCGTTCATCCTGCCTTTGTCGACGGGTTTGACGTAGCCTTAAACCCATCACCAAGCATTCCACACCCAAGCCTCTAGCCTCTGGAAAGTGTATGTTTGTGCCGATCACAGCATTCTATTATTCAAATTGTTTAATCTGAAAGTTTCCTGAGTCTACCAGGATCTCAATTCTCATGAGGACATCTACTGGAACTGAATTTTGAACGCCAGGCTCCCAATCAGTGACTTCATTCATAAAGATGTCAATGACTCGACCACAGACATTTTTTAGCTCCAACGGACAATGGAGAAATAGGAAATCTCCCGCTTTTCCTTGACAGCTGATTAAGGTTTGAAATACAATCCGATCCGTAATCTTTGCCTCCTCTTTGATGAATTCAACTTGATGATTTAACAGCTGCTCGATTTTCTTCACGGGGATTTTACTTCTTGGCATCTGTTCTACGATAAAAAAATAGTCTGCAATTTTTGGTTGCTTGGTGTTAGGGTCAATTGAATTATTCGGGCTTCCATAAGAGCATGCTACCCTCGCGTCAACCAGCTCCCTGTAATTTTGTGAAAAGGTTTCTACAGAACTTAATAAAATGAGAGAAATGAACAAGCAGCGTATCATGGTGCAGGCGACTAGTGGATAAAGTGAAAATAGCCATTAAAGTTAACTTCTTCTAATGCACTTGTTATAAGGCGGTTAACTTTCATCTTAAAAATAGTTAACCACAAACACCTAGTTCAAGATGTTTTTATTTGGCGATAGCGGGACAGCTTAGTTGAATTTCCTTCATTTTGGCAGCATACCTTTTTCCTAATTCATGATAAGAATCTGTATTAAAGTGTGTGCTGTCTCCCTTGTGCTGTAATCCAAAAGAACGTACCAGTCCAAGACAATCATCTTGAGATGAAATTTGTGCCAACATCTCATTTAGATTCTCTGCCAGTGGTGATTTTGAGTATATGAAATGCCCAATCTCACCTATAACGATCGGTATAGATGTAATTCCCAGATCCGCTTTCAGAGAATCAACCATTGCATGAAATTTTTCAGGATAATCAGCTATTCCTTCTTTGGTATTGGAATCGGATTCTCCCTGATGCCATAATATACCTTTTAATGTACCTTCCTTCATTGCTGCCTTCGCCCGTCGGATCATATCATTGTAGGGATAGGTGTTGGTCTGATGATGAAGGGAATCCTTGAACCAGGCATTTATAGAGCTGCCACCTACTGCCGTCGGAATCAACCCAATACGGATAGTTGGATCATCATTAGCCATGATTTTACCAAAAGTAAGTCCCAAACCTACACCAGCGGCTGGTTTGTCGAAATGCATAGGGTCTTTTGCCGGCACCCATTTCATCTCCTTATCAAGCATAAATACACGTGGATCAGCCAATGTTTCTATAGCTTCTATTTCACCTCTTCCGGCCATGTTGGATTGTCCCATTAAAAGGTAGAGGTGGAGATCTTCGTTGGATAGGGGGATGGCGGGTTTTCCGGATTCATTTCTTTCACTATGAGCGCTCAGGAAAATCAGGATGATGAATAAACTCAGATTTAGTGTCTTCATGTGAAAGCGTTAAATGATATTTTAAAATTGAAAAGGGCACCTTCGAAGTAATGTAGAGCCGCGGTGTCTGCAGAGAGAAGATTTGATGTTGAGTCTGTTGTCGTTAAAATTTTTTTGATTATCCGATTATGTCAGGTTATAAATTGATCATGCCTGCCTGCCCTTTAGGTTGGTAGGTTTCAGGGCTACGCCCCTCTGCTTTTCCGGTCAATACGTTGTTTTCTATTAAGAGGTCAGGGCTACGCCCCTTGGTTATCACTAACCTGCAAAACTAACAGCTGGTCTTTTTTCATTGTTTTTCTTATTATTTCCCTGGATACCGGAATTGAATTCGACCCACTTTGGGGTCGGTATTCTGTTTGGCCTTTTTCTTTTTATCCATAGTTTAACGCCGTTGGCGTTATTACGCATTATCCAATTACTGGCAGGCATGGTACTGACTTCATACTTGATACTGCCTACTTGATTCTTGACTCTCTGGTCTTCCGTCTCCCAGACACTTCCAAGATTGCTTCGTTCCTCGCAAAGACGCCCATTGTGATCCCCCGTCTTCTGTCTTCCGGGTTCCGTCTCCTGTCACCCAGACATTTTCTTCCCTCTTCGGTCTTCCGTCTTCCAACATCCAGCATCCAACATCCAACACCCAACACCCAACATCAAGCACCCAACACCCAACACCCAACACCCAACCTCCAACATCAAGCACCCAACACAGAACTTCCTACTTCGCTCTTGTCTCTGCACGTTTTTCTTCTATTTCTGCGACCAAAATTTGATTAATATCAGTTTTTGCGCCTGAAAGTAGATAAACAATGGTTCCAAATTCTCGGGCATCCGGGTCGGTAATCGTTCCAATTTCTTGAGTTTTCCCGAAAAGGGAGATTTCCCGATCAGTGATCCCTTCTTCTGCCTCCCTTACCAAAATAATGTTTGTAATGTTTCGTGTCAGGTCAATCCAATTTACATAATCTGCATTTATGGTAAAAGCCTCCAAGTCTTTGGTTTTTGCGTAGAAGTTGATAGCTCCAGCTTGTCCATAATTATCACACAGGATCAATGTGTATTCATCAGATGGAGCTTTGGAATACGCCTGATCTACTTTCTCTGCAAGTTCTTTCCAGCCCAGCATATCTGCAAAATCCTGAGGTATAGCATGAATCTTCCCATCTTCCCACCGGGTCAGATTCAAATGGGAATGTCGGGCATAAACTTCTTTTAAATTCTCTGGAGCTTTCACGGGAAAAACTAGTGGGACCATCCATGCAAAGGCCCCGACAGGAACTAAGATTATGATCGGCTTCAGATTTTTCTGCCACCCATTCTCCAGAATTTTAGCTAAATAAATAGAGCCAAATGCAAGGTAAATAGGGTACAGGCCAATCGCATAATATCCTTTTGCACGGAAATAGGTAAACAATAACAGCGTGATTAATAAGACGTAAGACAGAAATCTATATTTCTTAAACGGCTTATAGGCAAACAATGAAATGATTGCTGCAAGGAGGACGAAGATTGAACCGATAAAGAAGAGCGGTTGCTCCATCAGAAAATCCATGCGGTCAATATTCACCAGCTGATATTTATTCAGCATGCGCATATGCCAGATCACCGGAAAATCATTTGCCCACTGCCAATAAATATTCGGTAGTGCAATCGCGGTAGCAAGGATTAATCCCCCGTAAAAGTGCCAGTTTTTGAACAGTTTCCTTTCTCCATTTACCAGAAGTCCCAAGACAAGTCCAACTGCTAAGAAACATATCGTGTACTTGTTTAGAAAGCCAAATCCAAAACCAATCCCCATCCAATAGAGCCACTTATTTCTTTCAGATTGGAAGTAGTTGACGATACAAAAGAACACAAATGTCCATGCCAGAATATCGAATGAATTCGGTTGGAATAATAGATTTAGACGGGCAAGTGCAGAAAAGATCAGTGCTACTGCAGCAAGTGAACGAGCATAAAGATTTCCGCCTAAATATTCGACCGACTTCCACACCAATACAACAGTCAATGAGCCAAAGAGAGTAGGGAAGAATTTCACCCAAAATTCTGTGTTGCCCAATAAGTAGATCAAATACGAAAACCAGGATGTGAGCGGAGGGACAGAAATGTATCCCCATGCCAAATGATGTGCTTGGTCTAAATGAAGATATTCATCCCGATGGAGATCGTATCCCTTGTCAATAAGCACAGATTGCAGCACAAATTTGATGAGAATGAATCCGAATAACATCAAATTGTTTCTGCTCATTGCTCTAAAAAATTAGCCGTTGAAAATTAACTTAAAAGTAGTTCCTTCGCCTTGAGTGGACCGTACTTGAATATTTCCTTTGTGGCGTCTCATGATTTGCTTGGAAAGGCTGAGTCCAATGCCAGAACCTTTCTTTTTGGTGGTAAAGAATGGGATGAATATTTTGCTTAACGCTTCTTCCTCAATTCCTTTTCCGGTGTCTGCTACTTCCAAAATGATCTTTCCGGCCTCATCTATGAAAGCCCGCAATACGATGCTCTTTTTTTCTGCATCTTCCACAGCCTGAATGGCATTCTGGGTCAGGTTGATCATCACTTGCTCAATCTGGTTTTGGTCTCCAAAAAGGATCAGTTCCTTTGGATTAATTTCTTTCGTTAGTTTTATCTGATTGGCTTCCAGTTGGTTTTGAAGTAGCACTTCAAGTTGATCGAATAATTTGGATATCGCAATACTGCTGAATTTAGGAGTGGGAATATGCGCCAAACTTCTAAAATCGGATACAAAGCTGATCAACCCCTGACTCCGCTTCTCGATTGTACTGATTCCCATCAGATAATCTTCCATATCGGCAGGACTGATTTCATCCACCTGCTCGATTTTATTCTGCATTTCACTTTGTATAGTGCCGGCAAGGGAAGAAATCGGTGCGATGGAATTCATGATTTCATGGGTCAGAATTTTCACCAGGTTTTGCCAGGCTTCCATTTCCTTCTCTTCAAGTTCTGACTGGATATTCTGAAGGGAGACGAGTTTGAATTTTTCCCCCCTCATAAGCAGTTCAATCACGTAGACAGAGATCTGCATAATGCCGTCCGGGTGTGCAATTTTGATCAATTCTGAGCCGCCGGTCCGGAGATTGTTGATTGCCAGGTGGAGTTCTTTATTTATTCCTGAGATTTCGGCGATGTTCTTAAGTTCTTCCACATCCAGGATTCTTTTGGCAGCGGTATTTACAATTTGTATTTCTCCATTTTCGCCAAATGTAATCAGTCCTATACTGAGGTGCTTGAACACGGATCGGAAATACTGGTAGTTGGCTTCTTTTTCGGCTTGATCTTCTTTGAGTTTCGCTAGAATGGCATTGAATTCAATGTGAAGATCATCGGTTTCGGTGCCATCGAATTTTACGGGATAAAGTTGTGAATATTTATCCTGCTTGATATTGTCCAGAAATATCCTTACTTTCTTGAAAGAACCTTCAGAATATCGAAGGAGATAAATAATTTGGAAAACCACCAAAACCAGAAATAGGGAGATCATAAAAACTCCCCAACTATCAATAATGGTGTATGCCAGTAAAAAAAGGGAGGCTGCCAGAAAAGCAACTCTCCCAAGTAAGCCGACTTTATAGTCCATATTTTTCCAATCTTCTATATAGCGATGCCCGGGTTAGTCCGAGCTCCTTCGCTGCTTTGGAGATATTCCCACCGTTTTTGTCTATTGCACGCTGAATAGTGGTCCGCTCCATATCATCCAGATTGAGGGTAGTGACAGTTGGAGCTTTGTCAGAAGCTGGCTTGGCAGATAAAAAGAAGAAGTCCCGAGAATCTAATTCATCGCCTTCAGCCATGATGATGGCACGTTCGATGGCGTGCTGAAGCTCCCGGATATTGCCCGGCCAGCCGTAATGCTGTAAGAGATCCATTGCAGCTTTGGTGAGACCCGTGAAGTTTTTGCGGTACTTTTGGCTATAGCTTTTCAGGAAGTGGTTGGCAAGAATTGGAATATCATCCTGCCGCTCACGCAAAGGTGGAAGAAAGATTTCCACGGTATTGATCCGATAAAGCAAATCCTGACGGAAAGTATTGTCTGCAATGCTCTCATGCAAAGGCATATTGGTAGCGCAGATCAGGCGGATATCAACAGGAATAGCTTTGTTAGTGCCTATTCTGGTGACTTCTCGTCGTTGAAGTACCGTCAGTAATTTCGATTGCAGCGGCATTGATAAATTCCCGATTTCATCTAAAAAGAGCGAACCCTTGTCAGCTACTTCAAATCTTCCTGCACGGTCATCTTTGGCATCAGTAAAGGCGCCCTTTTTATGTCCGAAAAGCTCGGATTCAAATAACGTTTCGGTAATTGCTCCCATATCGACGCCTACAAATATTTCATCTTTGCGTAGAGACCTGTCATGTATGGCTCTGGCAATTAATTCTTTGCCTGTACCATTTTCTCCAAGGATCAAAACATTAGCATCGGTCTGAGCTACTTTGTCTATAATGGAGAAAATATTCTTCATGGAAGCACTTTGCCCAATAATATCGGTGTAAGGCTTTTTCATGTCTGTTTGAAGCTGTTTTTGCTTCTTTTGAAGCTTATCTACTTCATTGTAGCTTTCTTTGAGCCGGATAGCGGCAGAAAGTGTAGCAATCAATTTTTCGTTTTGCCAAGGCTTGAGAATGAAGTCTGTCGCTCCTTCTTTCAGAGCCTGTACAGCCATCTCCACATCCCCGAAAGCAGTAATAAGAATGACTACAGCTTTTGGATCTATTTCTTTGATCTGCTTCAACCAATGAAAACCTTCCTTTCCTGAAGTGGTATCCTCCCGGAAGTTCATGTCCAGCAGAATTACATCATAATTATTGTTATTGATGAGAAAAGGAATACGCCGTGGGTCTTTCTCAATCATTACCTCTTTTGCGTGTTTTTTCAAAAGCATTTTGGCAGCAAAAAGTAGATCCTCGTTATCGTCAATGATTAAAATTTTGCCTAGAGATTGATTTTCCATTGGTTATATTGTTTGAGTATATAAGGGAAAAATGGTGCCAACACGAAAATAAGCTTTTATTGTCCATTTACCACATAAAAATGTCCGTAATTGTACGGTTTTATATTGTAATCGGACACTTATGACAACATAGGAATTGCTTTTTCTTTAACATATCTTATTGAATTTATGATATTGGAGATCCGATTTACGAGATCTTTACATGTAGACAGATCAAATCGGTCCTCCCAATTCGCTTTAAATCTTGAATTTTTGTTTATTCATCCATTTAGGATATTGGCTGCCTACTAATCACAGCCACTGGATTCTTATCTCTGAACACTGAACTCTGAACCCTGATTATTGGACATTATAACTAGAGATTGCTTCATACTTCGCAATGACGCAAATGAAAACTGAACACTGAACAACTGGATACTTATTTCCTAATAGACCAGAGGGTTTTATCCCCTACTAGTTTTTTATACCTTTGTCCTTTACCAAAAAGAAATATTATGCAAGCTAAGAAAGGGGATGCAGTTCAAGTGCATTACACTGGAAAATTAGAAGATGGAAGCGTTTTTGATTCTTCAGCAAATCGTGAACCTCTAGGATTCACCTTAGGCGATGGCAATATGATCAAAGGATTCGACACTGCAGTAGACGGAATGTCCATAGGTGACAAGAAAACCGTTACTATTCCTGCTGCTGAGGCTTATGGAGAGCGTAGAGATGACATGATGATTGATGTGCCTATCGAGCAAGTACCAGCAGACATCAAGCCAGAAGTAGGAATGTCTTTGACTCTTCAAGGAGGAAATGGTCAGCCAATGCCGGTGACGGTGGTAGGAGTAGACGCCGAAAAAATTACGTTGGATGCCAATCATCAGTTGGCAGGTAAAGATTTGATCTTTGACATTGAGCTAGTGAAAGTCAATTGATATTCAGGGCTTGTCCGAATTACAGGCATGCGCTCTTACTCAATGGAAATAAAAAGTCCCGGATTCGGGACTTTTTTTGTTTCTGATTTAGAATTTAGCACTGTTTACCTTCAACTGCTGGTAAATCTTTCTGAATTTGGCCAACTTGGGTTCAATGACAGCTTGACAATAACCAGCATTTGGATTTTTTAGATAATAGTTTTGATGGGATTCTTCTGCTGCATAGAATTCTGCAGTAGGCTCTAAAGTGGTCACAATTTTATCATCATATGCAGTTTGCACTTCAGCAATTATTTTTTCTGCAATGTTTTTTTCTACTTCATCCTTGTAGAATATAACACTTCGGTATTGAGGCCCTTTGTCAGCTCCCTGTTGATTAAGGGTGGTCGGATTATGTGTGACCATATGAATCAATAGCAGATTTTCCAAGGAGATCACATCCGCATCATAAGAGATCTGCACTACTTCAGCATGGCCGGTAGTTCCGCTGCACACTGCTTGGTAGCTAGGGTCAGGAATTAATCCTCCGCTATAGCCGCTTTTCACAGATAGAACGCCATCCACTTCTTGGAAAATTCCTTCTATACACCAAAAGCAGCCGCCTCCAAGTACTATTGTTTGCTCTTTCATCTGTTCCTTTCCCATTTTATGATGATCTATAAATTGCAGTAGTGGCTACTTAAGGCCTTTAACTAGGCAATTCAGTATTTCTCCACTTTTCAGCATGGTCCAACGATTGGTTGAAGTCAATTCTTCTTGTAACTATTGGTCAACTTCAATTACTGGCAATAAAACGGATGATCAGACTTCTTTTCAAAGTTCAGAGCGGTCTACTGCATTTACTTTGCCATTTTCTCTAAGGATACTGCATTGATGCAATAGCGCAACCCACTTGGGGCAGGGCCGTCTGGAAATACATGACCTAAATGGGCATCACAGACGTTACAAGTAGTTTCTACTCTGATCATTCCATACGCATTATCCTTTGTATAAGCTACATTGGCTAGGTCAATAGGTTGTGTAAAAGATGGCCATCCTGTACCACTTTCGAATTTTTCTCCGGAATCAAATAGGGGAGTTTTACAGCATTTGCAGGCATATTTTCCCGGTTCAAACAAGCTGCACATCTCCGAACTGTGCGCGCGTTCTGTTCCTTTCAGCCGGGTGACACGGAACTCTTCTTCAGTAAGCATTTCTTTCCATTCCGCCTCGCTTTTCTCCACACGTCTTGGAGGAGTTGGGTTTCCGTGATTGGCGAATTTGATAATGTCGTTCCAGTTAAGCATAAGTTCGTTCGTTTACTGAATATACAAAATTCAACCTTTTAAAAGTTCATTTGGAGGTTTGGAAGTAGGAAGGTTGTAAGGTGTTAAAGTGGGAAGGTTATAAAGTTTTAAGGTGATAAGTTGCATCATTTCAATATCCAGAATCCGATGTTCTATATTTTTAATGGCTGTATGGTATTCGTGTTAAAACGTTCGAGATCAGAAAAAGACCTCGACGGATATTTAGCTAACATACAGGTTTGAAATCCTTAACTATCAATAAACTACTTCTCCAACGATTTTAGCCTTTCAGGCATTGGGAAAATATAAAGCTTGTCTTGGGATGTCAACACAAGCCGTTCTTGACCTGTTTGAATGCCTCCAATATCAGAATAAGGGAGTTTTGCGAGCAATACCTTTTCCTGTGTTTCTATCGAAATTGCCATTAAGGCACCATTCTCGACCCAGAGTAAATGTTCATTGAAAAAACACAGTTGCTGCTCAACAACCAGCGGGATTTTTTCGATCAGGTTTGCTTGATTATCAAAAACATAAACTCCTGAGCCTGCAACATTCATAAACAAGCGATTTTTGAACTCCCGGATCTCTAGAACTTCCAACTTCTCGCCTGACAAAATCATATTGAGCGATTGCGATTGGATGACCTGATCACGGCGATAATCAAGTGACTTGATGCTAAGATCCGACTCATCCCAAATCCAAATGGTATTATTATTCCCTAAAGTGGCCGCTTTGGCAAGGCTGATAGAAGTGTTGAGAAAGCCTTTTTCTGCCAGCGTGTTCATAAACCGGTCTAGAATTCTGTACTCTTGGAGATCAGCCGAAAAACTGAAGATATTCACAGTCCAGGCGGCTTCCAGCTGTTGAAGCCTTCCTTGCCTAGCTGGCGAAAAAATATTTAGTTGCTTGCCATTGGAGCTATATTGGTAAATGTCCCCAGAGATTCTACTTGCAAAAATTTGATCTTTCGTATCAATCGAAACCTGATCGAGGTCGTCCAAAGAAATTTCGGCTACCAGCTGTTCAAGTTCAGTGTTTTCTTGAGCAAAAGATGTATAAGAAAACACGATTAACCCCAAAAGTATGAAGAGCCTCATTCGTCGAATTTTTTCAAATAGCCTTTTGTCCCGTCAAACTCCAGATACGTGTATTGGCTTACCCATTCCCCCAAGTTGAAATACGTGGAATGGGTCCCAACTTCGAGTTCCAGTGGCAAATGCCTATGCCCGAAGATATACAAATCATGATGCTGGTCTTGCTCTATTTCTTTGCAGTATGCCCAAAGCCATTCGTCGTCTCCGAGAAACCTGTTCTCATCCTTTTCAATGTTTGTAATGCGGCTGTGCCCGGACCATGCTTTGGCCAGTTTGATGCCCAAATCTGGATGAATCCACTTGAAAAGCCACTTTGCCAGCGGATTTGTGAATAGCCTTTTGAGAACTTTATAGGAATTGTCACCCGGCCCTAAGCCATCGCCGTGACCGATCAATAGGGATTGACCCGCTGCTTGTAAAGTGATTGGTTCTGTATATACAGGGATTCCGAGCTCCTGGGTAAAATAATCCTTCATCCAGAGGTCATGATTTCCGGTAAAGAAGTAAATGGGGATATTTCTGTCCCGCAATTGGGAGATTTTTGAGATAAAGGGAATAAATCCTTTTGGAACTACTTGTTCATATTCAAACCAGAAATCAAAGATATCTCCAACCAGGAAAATGGCCGCTGCATCATCAGCAATAGAATCGAGCCAGCGGATTATTTTCCGCTCCCGGATTTTACTTTCCCCACCATTAGGTGCTCCCAGATGAAAATCGGATGCGAAATAGAGTTTTTTTCCATTTAGCGGAAAATCCAATGGAGCTGAATGCATAGTTAAATATAGAGGGACTGGTATATAAAAAAAACCTCCTGAAGGATATTCGGGAGGATTTTCTGTAAATATTAGCTACTTCTGATCTTAATGCTTGAAGTGTCTCACTCCGGTCATCACCATAGCTACGCCATTTGCATTGCAATAATCGATGCTCAATTGATCCTTGATAGAACCTCCTGGCTGAACCACAGCTGTAATCCCGGCTTTTTGAGCGATTTCTACACAATCAGGGAAGGGGAAGAACGCATCTGATGCCATTACTGCACCATTCAGGTTAAAGCCAAATTCATTGGCTTTCACTATTGCTTGTTTCAAAGCGTCCACACGCGATGTCTGACCGACTCCAGAGGAGAACAGCTGGGTGTCATTGCTCAAGATGATCGTATTTGATTTGGTGTGCTTGCATATTTTTGCAGCGAATACCAGTGCGTCCAATTCTTTTTCTGTGGGTTCCTTTTCCGTGACTAATTTAAAGTCTCCCTTGGTTTCTGTGGCTAGATCTTTATCCTGTTCAATAATCCCGTTCAGCAATGTTTTGATCATTTTGGTGCCAGGAAGATCCATTTTCTGACGTAGCAAAATCCGGTTTTTCTTGCCTTTTAATACTTCCAGTGCTTCTTCAGTAAATTCGGGAGCAATCAGTACTTCAAAGAAAAGCGAGTTCATTTCCTCAGCGGCATCTTTGTCCACCGTTTCGTTGGTGACTAAGACTCCTCCAAATGCAGAGGTGGTGTCTGCTTCAAAGGCTTTTTGATAAGCTTCTTTGACTGTTGGAGCCAAAGCAACTCCGCAGGCATTGGTATGTTTTAGGATTGCAAATGCAGTCTCACCTTTAAATTCTGCGATAAGATTCACTGCAGCATCCACATCTACCAGGTTGTTATATGAAAGCTCTTTTCCGTTCAACTGATCAAAAAGGGCGTCCATGTCCCCGTAAAAATGAGCTGCTTGATGCGGATTTTCACCGTAACGAAGTGCTTTCGCTTTAGTTTCAGATACTTTTAAAGCGGGAATGTTTTCCGCTCTGTTGAAGTAATTGAAAATGTGGGTGTCGTAGTTGGACGAAACTTGGAAAGCCTGAGCAGCGAAATATCGGCGGTCTTCGAGGGTGGTCGCACCATCCTGATCGGCAAGCTTTTGTTCCAGTTCGGTATACTGATCTTTGGAGGCGATGATGATCACATCTTTGAAGTTTTTGGCTGCAGCACGGATCAAAGAGATGCCACCGATATCAATTTTTTCGATGATATCTGCTTCAGGAGCACCAGAAGCTACTGTTTCTTCAAAAGGATAGAGGTCCACAATCACCAGATCAATGGCTGGGATATCAAATTCAGCTGCTTGGGAATGATCCCCTTCATTATCTCTTCTATACAGAATGCCTCCGAAGATTTTTGGGTGAAGGGTCTTCACACGTCCACCGAAAATTGAAGGGTAGCTGGTTAGCTCCTCAACTGGGATTACGTCAGCGCCTTGATCTTCGATAAACTTCTGAGTACCACCCGTGGAGTAGATTTTTACTCCATGTTTTTTTAGAAGCGCAATTATAGGTTCGAGGTTGTCTTTATAATAGACAGAGATCAGAGCAGATTGAATTTTTTTTGTAGCCATTTAAGAATGGATTTAATTGAGTTCTTAGGAGCCAGCAAAGGTATGAAAAAAGGTGGAAAAGGGAATTGGGATTTGATTCTCGCTTCTTCATTTTACCACTTTGGGCACAAACGTTTTGCGTACTAGGTGAGCATTTAAAAGTAGCAGTTGTTAAGTAGAGTTTCAGTCCAATACCGATCACCCCATCTGAATTTCAGATTCAGGTCTTCACCCATTAGCTTTTTCGTGCTGAATCAGCCATTTTTTACGTTCGATTCCTCCGCCATACCCAGTCATATTACCGTCTTTTCCGATCACACGGTGACAAGGGACTATAATGGAAATTCTGTTGAAACCATTGGCAGAGGCCACGGCTCTTACAGCTTTTGGGTTGTTGATTACTATAGCCTGCCGTTGGTAAGTGGTCGTTGTACCATATTCAATTTCTCTTAAACAATTCCAGACGGATTTCTGAAAATCGGTTCCGGGCATTTCAAGTTTTACATTGAATGTCTTTCTTTTGCCGTCAAAATATTCTGCAATTTCCTGTTTGGCTTGTTTGATATGTTCATTTTCCCCAGTTAATATTTTAGCTTTCAATAATCTTTGTAAATCTTTGAATTCCGTCTCAAGCATTCGTCTATCAACGAATTCTAATAAACAGATTCCGTCTTCAGTTGCACAAACGAACATGGGGCCCAAAGGGGTCGTAAGCCGACTAATTAAGATAATGCTTTCAGTAGAAATTTTTTGAGGGGATTTACCTATCACTTTTTTAAAAGTATATCCAAAACCGCTCAATGATTCATAACCTACATCAAAAGCTGTATGAGTGGTGCTCTTTCCTTTTTTTAGCTCCTGATAGGCGTTGTTGATTCTGTACATTCTTTGATAGGCTTGAAATGTCATTCCATAGTTTTTATTGAACCATCTCCGTATTAGTTCAGGACTTATGTTTTTCGTACGAAGTTCAAAATCAGTTATTTTTTCCTTAGGGTTTTCTTTGACCAATTTAATTGCCTGTTCAACTTGCTCAGGTGCCTCGTTTGCATTTTCTGTTGGTTTACAGATCTTGCATGGGCGGTATCCGTGGTCCAATGCATCTTTAAATGAGGTGTAGAATTCTACATTTTCTAATTTTGGTTTTCTCGCCCTGCATGTAGCAATACAAAAAACAGAAGTTGTTTTTACTGCCACATAAAAGATGCCCACAAAGCTCTGTTTCTTCTTTAACAATGCTTCGTAGTATGTTTCTATTTTTAAATTATCTGTAATTAGCATTGAAAGATTGGGCTAAAAGATTTCTGATTTATTACCTCTTGCGTCATGCTTTCGTATAGGTTGTACATTTTAAATTCCATCATTGGATAATTCATTGTGATACAAAGTACCAGTAATGGAATTTTGTCAGCAACCGAAAATTGGACGAGTATTTTTTGGTTGTCTTAGGCGTGTAAAGTAGTGGAATTAGTCGCTTTTTAGCGGCCAATAAAAGCCTTTATCGTTTCAACTGCCGATGTTATCTATTAGCTAAATACGCAAACCCTGTTAATTATCTCAAAGACCTATAGAAGTCCCTCAATCACCTCTGGGAAATGTTTGTGTTCGAGGGCATGAACCTTCTGAGCGATGGTTTCCGGCGTATCGTCGGCAGTAAGTCGGACGGAAGCTTGAAATACAATTCTTCCTTCATCGTAATGCTCATTGACGAGGTGGATGGTGATTCCAGTTTCTATGTCACCGGCTGCTTTCACGGCTTCATGTACAAAGCTGCCGTACATGCCTTTCCCTCCATACTTTGGGAGCAATGCAGGATGGATATTGATCATTCGATCTGGAAAATGTCGTGTCAGTTCAACAGGGATTTTGAGTAAGAATCCAGCAAGAATTACCCAATCAATCTTTTCTTCCTGCAGCTTCTTCAGTAAAACTCCTGCTTCCATTTCTTTTCGGGAAAAAGTAAAAGTTGGAACTCCGAATTTTTTTGCTCGCTCGAGAACAAATGCGTCTTGTTTATTGGAGGCGACCAGGGCAATTTTGGCTTTGTCAGCTTGTTGGAAGTGCTCCATTATTTTTTCTGCATTACTTCCACTTCCGGAAGCCAGGATTGCGAGACGTTTCAATGTTTTGATCGTTTGTTTGGTCTACGAAAATAAGGAATGGATTTGGGATTAACGAATGGATAGATTTGAAGATGTGTCAATTATGCTGCTGCCGTGGTTTGTGTCCCCAAATCACTATAACGGTCTGTGATGACACAGACCACGGCCCGGTTAGTCCAATTCTCCCTAGGGTCGGTTTAAGTCTTCAGAGTAGTTCTGGTCTCCTGACCTGGACTATAGAAATGCAGTCTCCTGACTGTTAGTAAAAAATAAAGAACATCGAATGCTGAATTTTGAATGATGAAGTGTGCTGCTGGCGGTGTTCCTGGCTATGATGATATCCTGGATCTTGAACTGTTTCACTACAGGACAAGCAGATGAGTACTTGTCCAGGTCTTTATTTCTTTTGGGATATTTGATTCTAAACAGATAAAATCCTATACCTTTTGCGGTAGTTTTTTTCCTTTAACACCAGTTGCACAACCATGAAAATATTCCACATATTCAATTTCAAAATCAGGTCGATTAAAAATCTGACTGACCTTTTTTGAGTTGGAAAATTGTTCTGTATAAATTCCTAACATGCTGTAAGATTCTGGGCTTCCAAGAAAGACCTTCCCCAAAATGGGAATGATATTTTTTATGTAAAACATATAAAAAGGCTTTACTAGTTTGTTTTTGGGGACAGAAACATCAATAAGTGAAAACTTTCCATTTGGTTTTAGAATCCGGTGAATTTCATTAGCTAATTTCCCAAGTTGTTCATCGTTGAACGTCTTCAAACCAAATGCTGATATTACATAATCGGCTGTTCCTTCTACTATTGAATTCTCAAAGACATTTTCTCTTATAACCTTAATTTCTGATTTTTGAAATTCTTCTTTGTTCTTTACTGCACGATTTATCATTTCGGTGGAGAAATCAAGTCCGATTAGGGTTGAGTTTTGGTCGGATGTCCTTAGTATGTGTCTCCAACATTCGCCCATTCCCGTCATCAAATCAACAGTGACTTTTCCTTTTTCTATTCCAATTTCTTCAACACATTGTCGTCGCCATTTTTCACAGAATCCAAATGATGTGATGTAGTTCATTCTAGAATATGACTTACTCATTCTGTCAAATAATTTTTCAACAAATTTAGGTTCGTAAATGTCTTTCGTTGTCTTAGTTGCCACAGTGATTGATGTGATATAGGTCAATATAAAAATGATTTTGATCCGTACGCTGTAGGGTTGAGTTGAATAATTAAAAAAAAATGAAAATTTGGGCAATTGTTTCAAACTTGCGTTTCAATGCTCGATAAGAATATCAATTTCAGCTAATCAACCCTTATGCACTTTAGAACATCAAATGCTGAATTTTAAATAATGAAAGGTTAAATGAAGCCATATTCAAACTTTGCAGCTACCATGGTCTGTGGTGACACGGACCATGGCTGCTGTATAATTTCTCTCCTTTTATTCTAACCTCAGGGAGTCATAGATAAAGCCAAAAAAACAAAGCCTAAAGGCGGGGCTGGCAGGAGCAACTTTCCAACTTTACAACGTCCTGCTTCCCAACCTCCCAACCTCCAGTCATTAACCTAATAAAAATAATGGACATCGAAGGCTGAATTTTAAATGCTGAATTGATGGCACCTTTCAACTTTCCAACTTTACCACTTTACAACCTCCCACTTCCAAACCTCCAAACCAAGTTAACTTCTCACTTGCCCATTTCCACGCACAATCCACTTGTAACTGCAAAGTTCACGTAGCGCCATCGGACCGCGGGCATGAAGTTTCTGTGTACTGATTCCTATTTCAGCACCAAGCCCAAACTGAGCTCCATCTGTGAACGCAGTAGAAGCATTGGCGTATACCGCTGCGGCATCAACTTGCAGTATAAACCGGTCCACAGCAGCTTGATCCTCCGCTACAATAGCCTCTGAATGTTTGGAAGAATACTGTGCGATATGATCCAATGCCTCATCCAGATCAGTTACGGTTTTGATGGACATCTTCATGCTGAGAAATTCTGTCCCGAAATGAGATTCGTCAGCCCGAACGATCAGGCTATTGGGATCCAATACGGCATAAGCTCTTTCATCTGCATATATAATGACAGCTTTTTCCAATAATGGCTGCACTAAAGTATGGAGGTTAGCCAGTTGACTTTCATGTAGGATGAGACAGTCCAGGGAATTACAGACACTTGGACGCCTGGTTTTTGCATTAAGAATAATCGCTGTTGCCTTCTCAATAGCTGCAGATTCATCTACATAGGTATGGACAATTCCAGCTCCTGTCTCTATCACAGGGACTTTGGCATTCTCCCGTACAAATTGGATCAGCCCTTGGGAACCTCTCGGAATGATTACATCCACGTATCCTACTGCTTCCAACAACGCTTTAGTTGCTGACCGCTCCGCTGGTAGTAACTGGAAAGCAGCAGTAGGAAGTCCATGCTTTTCCAGTACTTCATGGATCAAAGTCATTATAGCGCGGTTGGAAAAGTCAGCATCAGATCCGCCTTTAAGTAAAAGACCATTACCAGATTTAAGCGCCAATGAAAAAACATCAAAGGTTACATTTGGTCTTGCCTCATAGATCACGCCAATTACTCCCAAGGGTACACTTACTTTCTCCAGATACAACCCGTTAGAAAGCATTTTTTTCTCCAATTTAATTTGAAGCGGGCTTTCCAGTTTGCTTACATGGATGAGCTCTGATGCAATGCCTTTCACACGCTCTTCTGTCAGCAACAGACGATCAAACATCGGGTTGGACTGCTCCATAAGCTCAAGGTCTTTCTTATTCTCTTCAAGGAGATTTTGCATCCTTTCTTGAGCCAGTTCTGCCAAGTCCTGCAGCACTTGATTAATGGTTCCATCAGCTATTCCGGTTAGCTTTCGGGAGCTTTGCTGTACTGATTTAAAAGTTTCTTGATACTCAGTCATGATCGAAGATATAGAGGTAGTCATAATGGACTAATGCTTTTTGATTTTTTTGTCCCAGACGTTCTTGTGTGATTTTTGAATTGTACTCTGCACGTCCGAGCCCTATTTTTTTACCAGATTCATCTTTAATAAGAAGGATGTCGCCCTTGGAGAATTCGCCCTTAATGTCCAGTATCCCAACAGGTAATAAACTCCTGATTACTTCTGAATATAAAGAATTTTTCGCACCCTCGTTGATGGTGATTTCGCCTACATAATACTGTTCCCCATGAGCAAGCCACTTTTTTGCCCCATGTTTCGCTTTTTTTGGTTCAAACCAGGTGCAGGCCAATGTTTTGTTTGCAAATTCAGAAAGAACTCCATCTTTTTTTCCGTTAGCAATGATTACTTGAATACCAAGATCAGCGGATTTTCTGGCCATTGCATATTTAGTGAGCATGCCACCCCGTCCAAAAGACGATTTGGAGGCGGAAATATAGTTGCTCACTTCAGGCATTTTTGATGCCACGTTGAGAATTAACTCAGAATCAGGATCAGAAGGATTGCCGGTGAATATGCCATCTACATTTGTCAGCAACACCAAAGAATCTGCATTGATCATGGCAGAGGTAAGCCCTGCCAGTTCATCATTGTCTGTGAACATGAGTTCGGTTATGGTCACCGTATCATTTTCATTGATGATAGGGAGGATCTTTTGAGATAGAAGTCCCTGGAGACAGTTTTTCATGTTCAGGAAATGCTTTCTGTCACGAAAGTCCTCCTTAGTTACTAAGATTTGAGCAATGGGCTGGTCATGTTTTTCAAAGAAGGTCTGATATTGATTGATCAGTCGTATCTGACCAGTAGATGACCAGATTTGTTTTTTGATTACCGGGTTCAGTTTATCAGCAAGTGGAATGGCTTGTCTACCAAATGCAACAGCACCAGAACTTACTAAAACCACTTTTTTGCCAATATCCATCAATTCTTTAACCTGGGCCACAAGCTTTTCCATGCGATCTAGATCAGGAAGGCCATTGTCCTGAGTGAGCACATTAGAACCTATTTTTATGACTATTAATTTGCTGTCTAGCATTTTTAAAAATTTGCATGAAAATAGGGAAGATGAGGAGGAATTGCTAAAAAATGTAAGCTTTCATTTACCAAAGAGAAGTTTGGGGATTGTAAGACCATGGTTGGTAGATAATAGTGAATAGTTTTTGATTTCAGATTTCAAACTTTTGCCTGGTTCTTAAATTCAGAGATTTCAGGGCTACGCCCCTTTGCTTTTCCAGTTTGAACATTTGCTTTCTAAGAAGAGGTCAGGGCTACGCCCCTGATTTCCAGTTGGCGTGATTCTAACTGTAATTTCCTGCCTGTCGAGCAGGCTTGAAACACTGCGACTGAACACTGAAAACTGCGACTTATTGTCTCTTGGTTCTTGTCTCTAAGGTCTTGGTTCTAAAATTCTGAGATTTCAGGGCTACGCCCCTCCCTAGACTTTTTTGATCCAATGATTTCGAAGAAGTGATCTTGGCTATATTCTTTGTAAATGGTTGAAATTTCAAAATTTCTGATTTCAGATTTCACACTTTATACTTCAGACTTCATACTTTACCATCACCCCACTTCACAAAAATCCCATACTGAGCGTACCAACAAGCATCAGCACCTTAGCGAAGGTGCTCAGCTTAGTGAAATGATCCTTGCGGTCTGCCTCATAAATCAAGTACATGAAGTAGACGAAAAATATTCCCAAAGCACCAAAATAGTAAAATATCAGTGGCCGGTTCAGCTCAAACATCACAATCAAAATAGCGCATATAAAAACCGTGGCAATAAGGAAAATTATGCCTTTGGTGCGACGGAAACCAATTACGATCGGGAGTGTACGGCAGCCATGTTTTCTATCGCCCTGACGATCTTCTATATCTTTAATGATCTCTCTGATAAGGTTCAAGAAAAAAGCAAAAATGGCATAAGTGAGAACAAGCAGTTCGGATTTTTGATAATAGTATCCAATGATATAGATCGCGACGCCTGTAAGAAGTGCCACTGTGAAATTGCCGATGAATGGTTCACGCTTCAATTGGTTGCTATACAGCCAAAGTAGAAATGCCGCAATAAAATTGATCATGGCGATTTTTGGGCTTACGAGAAAACCAAGGCCGATGGCGATAAAATTTAATACACTGTGCAGCAGGATGACTACCCGACGCTTAATGCCTTTGCCGACAACTACTTCGTGTGGCCGATTTACATAATCAATCTTGACGTCATAATAATCATTGATCATGTATCCGGCTGCAGTAATCAACACAGTGGATAACACCAAGAGGTAGAGTTTATAATCCTGCAGTATCAGTAAACCTGAGTTAGTGGTTTCAACTAGAAAATACGCAGTCATAAATTGTGAGAATGCAACCATAAGCAGATTGATTGGTCTGCTGATACGGAAAAGTCCCCGCACAGAAATGAGTCGATCTACACTGATAGTATTCATACATCAAAATTAATCCAAATACCTTACCGTCAAGAGAAAAGATTTTCAATCCTCTACGTAAGAAAAAGTGTATTCGTTGGCAACGAAGCAAAACCAACCCATTGACACCTAAACAAGGTCCTGACACCGCAATACTGATCTCTCAGAGGGGAAAAATCGCTTTCTGAAAAAAAAAGCGGCTTCCTGGAGAAGTCGCTTTTAATAACCCAAAAACCAATATTTTTAAAATGAATTACTGACCGATTGTTTCTTCCTCCAATTCCACAAGGGCTACAGCGCCATGAATAGCTGTTTCGTCCAATTCAGAAAGATGGATATGAAGGTGTTCCAGCACTTTTTGATATTTAAATGTCTTTAAAGTGGCATGAAGTGAATCCTTAAAGAAAGGATACGTTTTCCGGATCGACCCACCCAATATAATCGCTTCTGGCGCTAGTGAATAAAGGATGTTTTTGATGAGTTCGCCTAGGTGTTGACCGTATTCATTAAATGCTTTAAGGGCAATCGGATCCCCCGCTAGGGCTTTCTTCGCCAGATTCTTTGGACGGATATTGTATTCATGGTGAAAGAATTTTCCACTGCAGTAGTGTTCGAAATCTTTGTCGAGATAACTGGCACTGCACCATTCCCCGGCAGCAGAAAGAAGGCCACCATGAATTTGTCCATTGATGACTATTCCTCCCCCCACGCCTGTGCCGAGCGTGAGACCTACCAAACTCTTATAATTCTGACCTATACCGTACTTGTAAACCCCCAAGGCGAAGCAATTGGCGTCATTATTTATGAAAACCGGTTTGTTAAATTTATCCTGAAGAAAGGATTTAAGTTCTACATGCTGAAAAGCCGGGATGTTGGACAAATTCAATACAATCCCTTTCTCAGAATCCACCAATCCTGGGATCCCAATGCCAATACCGGCAAAATTATACTTGAGATACGATTCAATGAACTTGGCTATCGTTTCAAGAATGTGATCATGATCCTGATCTGCGGGAGTGGGTACCGTCCGAATGTCTTCTAAGTGTCCATTTAACAAGATGCCGCCTTTAATTCCGGTGCCCCCGATATCTAGTCCCAAAATCGCCTTGTCCATTGGCTATTCTTTTTGTTTAATAGGTAATAAAAAACCTGCGCTCTTTACTGAAATAGTAAAGAGCACAGAATATAGGTTTGGTATTTTTTTAAAGCATTCCTTCAATTGACTTCTCCAGTTCTCTGGCGGTGGAAAGAAACTCTTCCACGTTCATATCTCTAAAGAATATCAATCCATGACTTGATCGTACTTTTGCTCTGTCATGCTGATAGAAGTAATTTTTACCCAGCAAAAGCTGGATATTATTTAATTGATCCACCCAGATTCTCTTTGCCACTGTACTGAATTTACCATTATGTGAGTAGCTCGGGAAAGAAGCATTTACCTGGCTCATGTAGCAGTTGGCAAACGAATCCTCCATTACAGACATATCTCCCAAAGATACCGGCACAATTACATTCACTTCATGCGGCTCAAATTTAAACCAAACATTTCGGTAACCTATAATCCGTAGCTTACTGATGTCACGCTCTTCACCCCATTTCTTCACAGCAGCAGCAGTTGCTTGCAACACTTTGTAGTGAGTATCGGGACCAGAACCTTCAGGGTCCAGGGTTAAGCTAATCTTTGTAGGATTAATTTTTCTAAACATTTCCACGATCGGTTCCACATCGCGGTCTTTATCGGGTTGCTCCGTGAAAATATCCCCTGTATAAAAACCAAGGCGTAAGTGATGGACATTTTTCACCTGGACCCCAAAATGGGCCCAAACCAATTCTTCCTCAAACTCACGGATCATTCCTTTCAGCTTCTGAACCTTCGCAGGGTTCTTTTCTCCATCGTAACTGTTCTTCAGAATACTGATGACATCATTGATGGTCTCCCGAAGTTGCATCTTGTCCTTGATCTCATATACAGTCACCATCGCCCTTATTACGCGGTGACAGAGACCACGAACACGCTCATCTGCTTTTTCAGAGGCTACATTTGTCAAATAATGATAGACATCTTTGTCAGTTTTGAGCTTGTATCCTATGTCAAAGAAATCTTCATAATGCACCATTTGGATCTTGCCATCGTCAAGCAGTTTCTTGGTTTGCTGAAGCGTATCTATTACAAATGTATTGGTGACGGCTGTGAATCCGGATGTGAGCACCGAGAAATGCGCTTCATTAGAAGGTTCATGCAGTTGATTGGTAATATGAGGTAGAATACCCAACGAAATGTCATCATGATGAGGACCTGTATGTAGCAGTACTTCATCCAGCTCCTGTTCCAGACCCTTAGCAAGCTTCTTCTCCACGCTATCCATAACCTGCCTTACCGTGTCCTCCGAAAGATCAGGAATCAATCGGGTGTATTTGTCAGCTTTTAAGTCAGAAAGCTTAATGCGGTGGCCGTACTTGCCAAGTTTTTTGCACAAGTCAATGACTGATCTTTCTGTCTTTTCCCACGTCCATTCGCCTTTTTCATAATAGGCATCTACTGAATCCGTTAATCTTACTCCCGCACCTTTCGTCAGATAGAATCTGCCATTTTTCAATTTTTGAAGGACGGTAGCTGGATATACGTTGTTCATCGGTGTTTCCAAAGAATCTTTTACAATTCCTGCTTTAGCCTCGCCCGCTGCAATGATAATTCCAACCGCTTCTGGATTGTATACAATTGTATCTAACCCAATTGTAATCACGAGTCTATTGGAGGAAACTTCAATTCCCCCTAAATCACCCGCTGCTACAGCTTGTGTCTCAAAGTTAGTTTCAGTAAGTCGGGTCACAGAGAACAAATGGGATCCTCTGGTGTTGAAAGCAATGTGGCCATCCGGACCAATTCCACCTAGGAAGAATCCGATCCCACCGGCATCTCTGATTTTTTGTTCATACTCCCCACACCACTGATCAATCATATATATTGATTGCTGCTGGAGTTTTTCCAGTTCGGTCTGCGGATCCCTGAATCTTAACGATAGATCTACTTTCAAATCAGGGAAAACTTTGCTAAAATGTAACCCATTTGCCAAAGGAATCTCATCGGAATTAATGAGAATAGCCTTTTCTTTTGATAATCCAAATCCCTCTAGATAGAATCTGTTAACATAATCGAAGAAGCTGTTTTTCTGCTTGGAAGAGATAGGATAGAATTCATCAATTTGCACAAACGTTAAGTCCTTCAAAACAGGCTTTTTGATATTACCTAAACCATATTTTTCTCGAACCTCTTTCCCTTTCTTATTATCCCAATTTTCTAATAAAAATTGAGTCCATTTAATGAAAAATTCTGGAGTTTTACCAGTTGGTAAGCTAATCACTCCTTCAGGATTGGCCGCTGCCCATTCCAGGAACCGGCAGGCAGTAAGCAACCCTAATTTTGGGAAATTGTCAACTTGAAGGTAGGGGATAAGGGTAGAGATTTTTTCTATTCCTGATTCCTTTAGAAAACTTTCTTCTACTTCTGAAAGGGGATAATTGCTTAACATACTGTTCGTGATGATTAGTTTATAAGACTCTTTTTTTGCTGCTTCTACAGGAAAGAAATTCAAAATAAGGAACGTTCCTTAAATTTCAATTCCACTTGAACAAAAATAAAAAATGTTTTTGAATAAAACATACTTAATTAAAATTTTTATAAAAGTTAGAGAGACACCTGTCTTATAGACTTTGTGTAAATGATAATTTAATCCGGGCCTGAAATTCTTGGATTACCTTGAAGATCTCAATCAAAGTCACTGATTGTACCTTAGTTAACTGAGATATTGGTATATGGTTGCGTGGCTTTTGACTTTTACCCAACATCAACAGCGCTTGATTTTCTAACCTCATTGCCATCAAATAATCAAATGCATGAATTAACTCTTGTGCTTCTTTTGGGCTAAATACTTTCTTAGCTGCCAATGCCTCAATCCGCTTTACAGTGTTGGTCTCAAAAATCCGGTATTTCAGGGCATAAACCCGTGCTAAATCTACAATAGTTCTCATGGTTTGCTTCAGATTGATAAATTTCTCGCCATCGATTTTCTCAGTTTTAATTTGTCTGAAAAAAGTCAGCGGAGGCTCAAATTGTAAAGCATTATATCCTAGATTAAGGAAGAACCTTTCGGAAGCGTCTTTTAGCTGCAAATCCATTGATTGCTTGAGTTCATCCAAAAGAGTAACTTCCCCAAATATTGCGCGACAATCAAAGAAAGTTGAAAAGTTCATCACCTTCTCCTGCGAAGCTTCAGAAATCCAACTTTCATAGTTTCTTTTCCAGTGGGATAGGGAATGTGTCCATTTGGGATTCATGGCCATGAGGTCACCTTCACAAAAAACAAGACCAATTTGGTCCAACGCTGTAGAAACTCTTGTGGCAAAATCCAGAAAATAAGCCCGGACCTCCTCGCGATGTTCGTTTGCCTTATCTTCATAGATGATTGCATTATCCTGATCTGTTTTCAATGTTAATTCCCCACGTCCCTCACTTCCCATCACAAAGAACACAAATTTGGCAGGTGCATGTCCGATCTCTTTCATCACCCGCTCAATTACCCGCTGCGTAACAGTATCGGCAACAGTAGTAATGATCTGATTTACAATACCAGCCTTCATTCCACGACTGATCAGGAGATGGATAATTTCAGGCATTCTGTCCCACTTTGCTTTCAACTCGGGGATTTGCCTTGCTTCTTTTACAGATTGGATAAACATGAACGGACCTTGGGATTGCTCTGTCAGGATCTTAGTTCTGCTGATCCACCCGATGTATTGTCCGTTTTCAAGGACCAGTAGATATCTGGATTTTGTCCGGAACATGAGCAACAATGCATCTACTAAATAAGCATCAGGATGAATAGTCACCATCTGGATTTCCATGATTTCCGAGACGGGGATCAATGGTGACAATTGCTTTGCCAGCAACTGGTCCCGAAGCGTAATGTCCGTGATATAACCTTCAATCTGCTGAACAGATTCGCCAATGAAGAGACAACTCACTTGTTCTTTGGCCATTTTTATAGCACATTCTTGTACTGATTGGTACGGAGAAGCAAGCCGGATATGGCGAAAATGTAGGTTCCGGACTTTTTTTGAATAGAATTGATCGGAGACCAGTGAAGAAGAAGGGTACATAGAACGATGACAGAAAAATAGCTTTAAGAAAAGACACTATTCCCGTTCAATTTACGAAATACGAACCACGGAATGTGGAATTGCAAGATTGAAAAATTTGAAAATTGTTAGATTTCCTTTCCCTGCACCTGTGAGTTTATCATTGGAGGTATTCCAAATCCTCAAATTTTTAGCTAATACATTGTTTGTCCCACTAAGATGTCAGGGCTACGCCCCTTCATTCAGCGTGCATGTGTGCCAGCTGAACAATGATCACTGCGACTGAATATTGCCACACCCCACATCCAACATCCCACACTCCACCCACATTACTGCAACTGATTTTTTTACTAACTTTCCGCATGCTAATTATTGTAACTGGTGTTTCTGGATCAGGAAAAACCACTTTAGGATCACTTTTATCTGAAAAACTGAATCTTCCATTTTTTGATGCGGATGATTTTCATCCTGCGGAAAATGTGGAAAAAATGAGCAAAGGGCTGCCTTTGGACGACCATGATCGTATGCCCTGGCTTTTGGCTTTGGCAGAACAACTCAAGAAGTCCGCAAAGACCGGGGGCGGAATCTTGGCCTGCTCTTCCTTAAAGGAATCCTATCGGAAGATTCTTCAAGTAAGTGAAGATTTAAGGTGGATCCATTTGGAAGGGGACCGGGATTTGATCTGGAATCGGATGAAGGCGCGCAAAAATCATTACATGAAACCGGAAATGCTTGATTCCCAGTTTGCCACTTGGGAGGAACCTGCTTATGGATTAAAGCTATCTATTGATCGAACTCCGGAACAAATGCTAATTCAAGCGCTGGATTTTTTAACATAGCAAAATGTCCTGACCGTTGGAAGGAATGATCATTTGGTTCAAATGATCCCGTTGCTGGTCATCTAATTATGTCGGTGGGGGGTGTGGATACGGTAATATATTAAAATTGACATTAGTATATTAACATACTCAATCTGATATTTAATTTTGTTGTTAAATTCTTTAGATTTTCCCGGCTATTCGTACTGCTTTACTATCCAACTAAAGTTTTATTTAAATATTGGATAATATATTTCCCTTTAGTAAGGAGGAACATATGTTTTTTCAAGAGCATAAAATTATGTTGATTTTTTTTTTACAATTTAGATTTACATGGTTATTTATAGCAGATAATGGGTCTTGTTTATCTGTTTTAAGGTAAATGGCAGTAAAATATTTTAATGTTGAGTATACGCATTTGATTTTTTGCGTATTAATGCGTTGTGATAAGTAAATTTTACTTTTAATTATATTTTGTAAATTCATTTTTTGTTGATAGTATTGATTTCATCTATTTCTAATTTAGTTGACTAATTTCAGTCGACATAAACATTAACGTCATGAGGAAAATAATTCTTTCTGCGGCAGCCATTGCCGTATCGTTTGCGGTTTTTGCGTTTGTCCCTGTTGAAAAAAATAACGCAACGGAAAATGCAATCATTTCTGATTTGGGGGAGTGGGGTGCGTTTGCCAATTGTAGTACAAAGTATAAAACTGAGACAACCTTCAGTGAGTGCAACAATACACACGAGCAGCGGTATTCACCGCAACTTGAAGATGAAAAAGAGGTACTTAATAAATACTAAATGTTCAAATTCAATGGAGCGTTGCTTTTTCGACAAGCAGCGCTGTATTTCATAATAATTCATATTTCAACAGTTATTAACTGAATTATAACAATGTATCGGAAATATGTTTTTCTTTTTATACTGATGTGTCTTATAACGACTCGTTCACCATCACAATCCATGCAAATTGTGAAGGTAACTTATATAAGTTTTCCTATAAGCCAGTATAACATGACTGAAGAGTTTATGCGTGGCACTCCGGCAAAGGCTTCACTCTACGAGTTTATGAATGGGATATCTGACTACTACAGCCTTTATGTCAACCTTAAGGATAGATCATCGGTGTATGTTTTGGACTCTACGGTGCAGATCAGGCCTATAGGCTGGGAAAATCCTAATGTAACAGCAGCTCTTGCCGATACAGTTCTTTTTACGCTCAAGACCGTTGACAGCAAAACTCTAAAACAGGAGTGGATTATGAACCAAACTTTTTTTTCAGAAGGACAGGTTGGAGATATAGAATGGGAACTGACAACAGAGTCAAAAATTATTGATGGATTAAATTGCTTAAAGGCCACTTCTATAGGAAGTTATCCCATGCTTACAGTCTGGTATACAAAAGATCTTCCCATATCTAGTGGGCCTTCTATTTACCAAGGACTGCCTGGACTGGTTGTATGGGCAGAAGATTACTTTCGCACGATCCAGCTGCTGAAAATCGAATACAGCAATGATGTCGACGAATTCAACAAACAGTACAATGCTAAGCATGAAATATTTTCAAAGGAAAAGGAAAGGGGAAAGCATTACACCAAGGAACCCATTCTTCTTATTAAGAAAAGTGACTTAGCTACGGGGTTATATGAGTATTACCACAAGAAGCCATATAAAAGGTGATGACATTGTATCTAAAATTTTGAACAAGTCTTAATTTTAATTTTTTAATAAGAAAGATAATAGTCATTATGGTTTAAATAGCAATTATTATACTTTATAAAGTATGTTTTAGAATAGCAACAATTAATGGTGTCGTCATGAAAAAAAGGTTATTTATTTTATTATTCTCGGTGCACCTATTGCTTGTTTTTTTTCAGGCTCTATGGGCTACAATAGATAGTTATTGGATTTATCATTACAATGAGAGTCCTTATGTGCCAGTTCTTATCCATTTAAAACAAAATTCACATACGGAACTATATTACCTGATGTCAGGTATCAATACAGGATATGGTTTTTATGGTATCAAAGCATCTTCAGAAAAGTATTTAAAAGTTACATTTCTTGATTCTTCAGAAAATGTACTAAAATCTGACAGATATTTTGGGCTTTCTACTTCTAATGGGGTCTCTCGCCTTAAAGGATTTGCTTCATATTTAGCTAATCATATTGGAGAGACGGAAAAAATGATAGAAATAGATACTTCATCCGTGTCAAGTGAGAACCTCCAAGAAATTATTCAATTTAGAAAGGAGTATATTTCCAAGGTGCTTAAATGGTTAGGGAAAAATGAAGCTTCCAATATTTCAAATTGTGTCTCATATAAAGTAGATCTTTTAACTATTGTGCCTGAAAGTGACAGACAGTTTAATACTAAACCGAAACTTTATGTTATCCAAAAAGGCTATTTTCCTGTTCAATAAATTAGATCATTTTTTTGAAGGAAACAGAGATGAGAATCTCTTCCTTACGTTCTTTCGAGTAGGTGTTAGCTTAGTTGCAATGATAGAAATTGCATCTTTAGGAGTTGATCTGCATTTGTTTTTTTCTCTTTCCGAGACTCTTATTCCTCAGGAATTAATGTATCTGGAATCAGGTTATTTTAAATATTTTGATCCATTTTATCAATTTCTTGAAAACTATGGTCTCACTGGATACTTTTACTATGTGTCTATATCTGCCTATTTCCTTTCTTTATTTTTCTTATTAATAGGTTTGTTTACACGCTATTCAGCGGTCATTTCATTAATTCTTCAGGTCATTATTTTTAGAAGCTTCGTTCCTTTCAATTATGGGTATGATTACTTCTTAACCATGTCGCTTTTTTACTGTGTCGTTTTTCCCGTAGGAAAATACTCTTCAGCTGATTCGGAAATTTTTAATTTAAAAAACAACCTTTATTTTAACTATAGACGTGTTTTACAGCTTCATTTGGCAATTGCTTATTTTTTTTCTGGAATTGCAAAGGCACTAGACTCCGGGTGGTGGAATGGCAGGTCTGTTTGGAATGCTCTTGCATCAATTGATAATTTATTCTATTCTTTTTCGCCATTCATTCTGGCGATTACAGGGATTGCTACTGTTTTCCTTGAGTTAACCTATTCGTTTTGGGTAATGAATAGCGCTACCAGAAAGTATGTCATAATAGCCATAGTCCTAATGCATGCCAGTATTGCTATCACCATGGGATTGTATGCATTCTCTAGTATTATGATTGTCTGGAATATTGCTGCATATGGAAATTTGCTCGAAAAAAATGAATCCATATATGTGGAGACTTCTTAGCCTTGCTATTTTTTTTATTTGTATCTATTCTTCCCATGGGCAACAAAAAACAATTTCAGGGACTATTAGAAATGTGGAGGGCGGTCCTGTTCAATTTGCAAACATTATAGTAAATCATGCAGATAACTCAGCGGAGTCTATTACCTATGGCAATAGTGATATGAAAGGGAGTTTTTTCCTCAAAATCCCCGAAGATATAAGGAAAGTGATACTAAGTATTACATCTGTTGGTTATACAGAAAAATTAATTGAAGTTCAATTGGATACAGTCCAGACTTTGGATATTTATATGGAAGAAAATGTTACCCTGCTGGAGGAAGTTGTAGTAAAGGTAAGGGAGCCAACGGATACTTTAAATCTCGATATAGTTAATATGAATTTGAACAGGGGAAATACGTTGCGTGACATACTTGCTAAGACAGATGGTGTGATTGTAAGTGAGGAAGGAGGTATTTCTTATCAAGGAAAACAGATCAAGAAAGTACTTATAAATGATAAAGAAGTATTTGTAGACCAGAATAAGGTTGCATTAGATAATCTGGATTATGGGATAATGGAGAATGTTCAGATTATCAATAATTACAAAGATAAGTTTACTTTAGATTTTAACCGAATACGGGATCCAGTGATCAACATCAAAACTAAATCAGAATTTAGGGGGGTGGTAAAAGCTCAGTTAGATGTTGGATATGGTTTTAAAAATAAGTACAGTTTAAAAGGGAAAGGGTTCTTTTTTTCTGATAAATTAAACGTTTTTGCAACCTCAAATTCCAATAATGCGGGTCAAAAAGAGTTGAGCCAAAAAGACGTATCTGCTTCGGTGGTAGAACATGCATCAGATCAATTGGGTAACACGTTGTCTCCTTTCTTCATTGAAGATAATCAAACAAAAAAAAATGTTGTAAGCAATAATAGTCTTACACTCCGTTGGCAAGGCAAAAAGAGTAAGTCTGGTCTTGTATTTTACCATGGCAATATCAATATTGATCGAAAAACTGAATTTAGTACTTTTGTCGCAAATGGTGTAGTAAAAGAAAGTAGACAGATTAGCAAAGAAAAGGGCAGTTTTGTTTCGGCAACTTCCAGTTACAGTCATCTTATTTCTCCAAAAACCGTCGTGCAAAATACATTAAGTGTGCTTGGGGTGAAGACACAGCAATTAGTCGGCAGTTTGGATACGCTATTTGTTCCAGACACTTCATTTTATGGAGAGCAAACACAGAACCGCCCGAACAGCCTTGTTTTAGCAAACGCCCTAAAATTGACCCATCTTTCAAATGATAATTTAGCATTTGACATCGAGCTTGATTATTATTATGAGAATGATTCGAAAATTCTTGATACAAGGCTTGTGAACAGTGATTTAGGAGATATTTTTCAAGATGAAATGTTTACGAAGAAATATTTATCTGCCCTTAGCAGTTTCAAATATAGGCTAGAAAGAAACACGCTAAACTTAGGCGCTTCTGTGACAACCAACAGCGAATCAGGTAAGTTGAACTATACATTAAATCCGGAGAATGATATTTATCTTTTAAGGAACGTAGTTACTGCACACATACCAATTTCATTAAGTGGGTCAATTGGCAAACTGGACTATTTACTTTCGATTGATCCGACTTGGATATTTTTTAAAAAGTCAGAAGACCGGGAATTTTTTAAAATGTCCCATATCCTTACCTATACTATTGAGCAGCAAAACAAGTTGATTCTGGAGCTAAGCCACGATTATCGTTTTTTTGATCTTAACTCCTTATATGATACTGTAGTTCGGAGCTACAATTATAAAATCATTAATGATAGGAGAAATGCAGATCAATATTTAATCAAAGACGAATTGACTTTCAGCTGGTTTAATTCCAATGTGGCACGGTCTAAAAATATGCATTTTACTTATAAATTCAGGAGAGATAAAAATTTTTTGGAAAGCGTGCTGGATTCAATTTCCGACAATGTATTTTATTACTCAAACCGTGTGTTTGACGTAAAATATAGCCAAATTTTTGATGGTGAAGCGAAGAAGGGGTTTTACTTAGGAGAGGCCTATCACCTCCTTGATATTGGGGGAAGCCTAAACTACACAGGTAGCAGGTATTCAACGGTCATTAACGGACTACCTGCACGTGCAAGTGTTAGCTCTTGGAAACCTGCAATTAAATTAGGGTTTTTGCCTCGCAATTTCTTTATAAGAGAATTTACTAATCGGACTACCTGGAATCCTCTTTTGTTCAAAATAAATGGAAGTAAAGTTACCCAGCAATCGGTGCTCTCCAACCTGATAACTATAAAAGGGAACCGGTCTAAGATTGACTGGAAATTTGATTTTGACTTTCGGATATATGAAATCGAGCAAGGTAGATATAGCGTGCCTGATTGTAATTTGGATTTCAAATACGATTTTTCCGAAAATTTAGCAATCTCCTTGGTAGGTCAATCGCTGCTCACCCTTTTTCGATTGAACAATTTTACATTTGTAAATATAATTTCTGATGGAAATACACTAACTCAAATCACCACAGACAATAATCTGGGTTACCTTCTCTTATATACCTCATTTAAATTTTAAGATGAGCAGTAAGAATAGCCTCTTTCTAAGGCTTTTGTTTACCATCTCCCAAATGTGTTTAAGGATAAAATCTGTATTGCTCTGATGGTAAATGGACGCTTTGGATAGGAACTTCGAATTGATGATCGATTCTGAATAGGAGATGATTTTCGTTTACAATGAAAATACTACCTTTCCACCGTATTTTTTAAACTAACCGTACATGAGGTGGAGCTACTCTTCTTTGCGCATTGTATTTTTCTTTGAAATATTTCCCGAATTAAGAAACTTAATATTTGATGGTTTATATCTTCGTAATAACGGAGTTAACCATTCATTCTAAACTTTTAAGATCATGAAAAATCTAATGCTCGCTTTTTCTTTATTCCTGATATGCTCTTCAACCACTGTTGCGCAGGATTTTGTGCTTACCAATGTGAATGTGGTCAGTATGGAAAATGAGGAGGTTCTTCGTAACCATGCAGTAGTTGTATCGGATGGGAAGATTCTCAATATCCTTTCGAGCACTGCAAATGTCAAGTTTGATCCTGATAAGATAATGGATGCGGCGGGAGGTTATATTTTCCCCGGACTTGCTGAATTTCATTCACATATTCCTGTTGCGGAGAATGGTAATACCCAGTTGCAAGAGGAAGCAATGTGGCTTTATCTAGCCAATGGAGTGCTGCGGGTGAGGGGTATGATTGGGCATCAATCCCATCTTGGTTTGCGTGAATCCATAGAATCTGGAGAAATAGCAGGGCCAAGATTGTTTTTATCCGGCCCATCTTTCAGTGGTTCTACAGTGAGTTCTCCGGATCAAGCAGCACAACTGGTTGAGGATGAAAAAAATGCAGGATATGATCATCTTAAATTACATCCTGGCCTTGAAATGGATGAATTTCTTGCCATCGCCAATAAGGCAAAAGAATTGGACATTCCCTTTGGGGGGCATGTTTCATTGGCTGTTGGACTGGAGGCCAGCCTGAAAAATGGCTATAAGTCTATAGAACATATGGACGGATATGTAGAAGCATTGCTACCTGATTATTCTAAAGTATTTGATGGGGCGACTGCTGGACCGTTTTCTATGCTTTTGGTAGGAGAAATAGATAAAAGCAAATTACCCAAGTGGATCAATTTGACTCTTCAAACTGGTGCTTATATCGCTCCAACACTCACTCTATTTGACCGGTACTTTGGCTACAAGCCTGCAGAATCTTACAGAAACATTCCCGAAATGAAGTATATGTCCGAAGAGCAGGTGCAGAATTGGATCAATGCAAAGACTCCTTTGGAAGAAAGAGGGGTTTTGACGATGGCCAATGTCCAGCCATATCTGGATTTCAGGAATGAACTTTTCATGGCTTTGTATAAAGCTGGTGTTCCTATACTAATGAGCTCAGATTCTCCGCAAGTATTTAACGTGCCAGGGTTCTCTATACATCATGAGATTGAGTTGATGTCTAAAGCTGGAATGCCCAATTATGAGATTTTGAAAACTGGTTCAGTGAACGCTGCAAAATATTTTGATCAAGAGGATGAATGGGGTGCTCTGAAGATAGGAACTTCGGCAGATTTTGTGCTGGTGAAAGAAAATCCTTTGGAAGATCTGGAAACATTGAAGAAACCAGTAGCTGTAGTGGTAAAAGGACACTTATATTCACAACAAAGAATCGAGGAAGAACTTGCAAAAATAGAAGCCGCTCATAAGAGATAGTAACTTATTGTTTTTCTTAACCAACCCAAAATGCCAAATTTACCTACTTATTTATCATCCCTGTTACTTATTGGTGCGATGACTTTAAGTCCACTTTCGCCGGAACAACCTAAAATGACGAATACAAACCAATCTAATCTGACTGTTACTGCGGAAAAGGTAGCCACTTGGAAAGACAAAGATGTCTACGAATATGTATTGGACAACGGTTGGATGCAGGTTCATCTAACTAATTTTGGAGGTATTATTTCCAGAATTCAAGTGCCCGATAAAACCGGAAAAGTCGAGAATGTGGTACTTGCCCTGGAAAATATTCCAGATTATTTCACAGGAAACGGGCCTTATTTAGGAGCGGCAGTAGGCCGTTTTGCAAATAGAATAGGAGGAGCAGAATTTACATTAGACGGTGAAACTTTTCACGTCACCAAAAATATTGGAGAGCATCATCTCCACGGGGGAAATGAAGGATTCGGGGAAAAGGTGTGGGATGCAGAAACTTATGAAGCTAATGATGCGGTAGGTGTGAAGATGCGTTACCTCAGTGTGGATGGTGAAGAAGGTTATCCAGGGAATTTGGAGACGTGGATGCATATCGAGCTCACGGCTGACAATAAATTACGTGTTGTCTTCGAATCTACTACAGATAAAAAGACAGTAATTAATCTAACTAACCACAGTTATTTCAATCTGAGCGGAATTACTGGAGATGTTCGTGATCATGAACTTCAGATTTTTGCCGATGCATATACCCCAACAGGGGAAGGACAGGTTCCTACAGGGGAAGTGGTCAAGGTGGCAGGAACTCCTTTTGATTTTACTACGCGAAAGAACCTCGGGGAGCAGATGGATGCACTTGGAGAAGGTTTTGATCAAAACTTTACGACTAAAAAGGCAAATTCTTCTGAACTTAAAAAGATTGCCTGGGTGAAGCATCCATCCAGCGGACGGATCATGGAAGTTTATTCTACCGAGCCTGGAGTGCAGCTTTATACATCGAATCATATGCGGGATTTTGCTGGGGCTGATGGAAAGACTTATCAACCACATTGGGCGTTTTGTCTAGAGCCGGGAACATGGCCAGACAGTCCAAATAAATCCCATTTCCCAAGTTCTGTATTGGCTCCCGGGGATAAATATTTGCATGAGATTGTTTACGGATTTTCTACTGAATAAGGAGGAATTTATTCAGCAGACTGAGGATGCCTTACCCAGCCCCGAAGTGGTAAATATGCTCTGATTGGCTGTAATGACCATGGGAATAGTACTTGTAAGATTAAGGAAGAACACTAAACCAACTTAATTTTCTTATGAGAACTATCAATGTAAACCAACCAGTAGCAAGCAATTTCAGAAAAAAAGCAAGGATTTCTGGAGCCATTATGCTTTCTGCAATATGCCTTATGGGCATGACATCCTGTGAGGACGATGATGATGATCCGATTGTCAACACGTTCAATGAGCAAGATCGTAACTTTGCGATGACCTCATCTGAGTACTTGAACGCCCAGATTAGTTTTGGACAACTCGCATTGACAAATGGTGAAGATGACTCCGTTATTAAATATGCAGAAATGCTTGTAAGTGAAAATACAGATAGCAGAACTGAGCTGGAAGGTATAGTCGATGGGGAAGACGTTGAAATATCCGACGGGGTAAGCGATGCAATGCAAGCTAAGTACGACGAACTAGCTACTTTACAAGGAGATAATTTTGACGAAGCATTCATTGATTTTCAGATAGATCTACTAGATGACTCCATGTCAATGTTTGAAAATGAAGTTGACAATGGGGAAAACTTTAGCATGAAAGGATTTGCTGAAAAGACGCTCGGTTTCTTGAAAGATCAAAAACAAGATGCTGTTCTTACCAAAGGAGAACTTGAGCTTGAAAATGTTTAATCTAGGATAGGATAGATTTGGGTTTTCACAACCTTCCCAAATCTTACTAAAGTACCTAGAGGCCGGCTAATTCTGGAAACAGATTAGCCGGTTTTTTTTTGTGTGGTTTGAACCGCAGAGAATTTAAACCCGGATTATGCATTAGGATTCGTAGTGAGGGTTTAAAGTGCAAGAAAATCAGGCTGTTTGGAGATGGAGGCATAGCACCGCTATGGTGAGATCGAAAACAGAAACAAAGTGACTGATTTTGAAGCAGTTTAAAGCCGTAATAGATTGTCTAATGCATATTTCGGGTTAAACCACAGAGAATGCGCAAAGATTGGCGCAAAGGTAATGGCATCATGGGAAGTCATGACATGGTGAAGTTTTTGACTTCATCTTCGAAAGGACCTGTTCTTAGTAGTTCAAATTTAGATCTTTTATTTCTTGCTTTAGTTTGTTCAAATGGCGATTTAAAATTGCCCAAACTATGGAATTGTCGATACTGTCATATGCGTGAACTAGTCTATTACGGAATCCAATGATTTGTTTATCATTTTCAATTTCTAAAGTTGGTTCACTCTTTTTAAGTTGATTTAATGCTTCTCCAATAACTACTAGTTGCCTTTCGACAGCGCTTTGCGTTTTTAAATCAGCTTGATAAGTATAAAAGTCTGTAACATCAACTGTAAATTTCTCTATCAAGTCGATAGCTATTAAAATATCAGATAGATACTTTTAGCTCTTTTCCATCGTAGATTAAAATTTTAGTCGAATCAACACTTTCTCGAAGGACAGGGTTTTTTATAGAAGTATTTGTCAACAAATCTACTTTTCTCTGAAAGAACTGTTCAAATTTATCCCAAATGTTCATCAGGTTTTCTCCACGTTCGATTGGGTCATCAATATCAATTTCGATCAATAAATCAATATCACTAGAGTTTTCGTTGAATTGCTCGGTGATTGAGGAGCCAAAAGCGTATAAATTTTTCACATTATGAGCTTTACATAACGATAAGAAATCTTCCATTTTATATCTAATAGCCTCTCTTAAATTCATAATGCTAATATAACTTATTTTTTAAATCCCTTGATTGAGCGAAGTCTGTTACTTCATTCCCTTATCAATATCAATTTTAATTGAATAGATAGGGGCAATTACAAATAATACCTGGCGACGCGCACCCAAATTACATGTACAAGGATATTTGAGGATAATTTTGCAATAAGCCCCAGCGCACAGGTTTTACAATCTTCCAATCAACCTATCAGCTACAGTGGCCTGTGTTTCTTCAAATGCCTGATAAGCATATATTATTGCATCAAACTCATCTTTAGACTGAAAATGGGCCAAAGCTAAAGGATTTCCAAAAAGGATCAGAATGCAGCTTTTTTCTTGGGCTAAATTCTTGATCTGGTCAAGCTGGGATTCATCCATTCCAAATCTATTCAACGGTTTATGACTCGGAACGAAGACAGACACTATTACTTTTTCATACGTATCAAGGTTGGTAGTATTTACACCCTGATGTAGTACCGAATTCATTTTCTGCTCAAACACAGACTGTTCTTTGCTGAAGAAACTGACATGCCCAAGAGCTCCTTTGCTTATCAATTGGTTTATTTCTTCGAGATCAAGCTTTCCCTTGACTACAGATATATATTCCTCAGCAAGTTGTGATTGAAATGTTGAATGATCTTCCCAATTGAATACGGGAACCTCCAGGGAAGTTGATTTTGAAACGCCTAATTTGATTTTTAAATCCTGGACCTTCTGGTAAGCCTGATCAATTTCTTCTGCTACCGCATTCTTTGCAATCAACTCAATTCCTTCGACCACATGTTCTGAAAAGCATAAGATGTCATTTCCTGCGTGGAATGCCTCCCATTCAAGTTCTCCGGGAGTGGGGAATAGTTTTGCAACTGCCTTCATATTGAGTGCGTCTGAGATTACCAGACCTTTGAAACCCATTTCATGCTTTAGAAGATCAGTGATGATTTCCCGGCTGATACTCGCAGCAATCTCTTTTCCTTCTGTCAGCACAGGTACAGCTAAGTGTCCGACCATGATCATTTCTACGCCATCTCTTATCCCATGAATAAATGGAGCCAATTCTTCTTTATAGAGCTCCTCTTTCGTTTTGTGCACCACCGGAAGTCCCAAATGTGAATCAGTTTGCGTGTCTCCATGACCTGGAAAATGTTTGAGACAAGCACCAATTCCAGCTTTTTTCATTCCTTTATAGGCCGCTAAAGAAAGCTTGGAAACCCGTTCCGTATCCGACCCAAATGATCTATATCCAATGACTGGGTTATCGGGGTTGGTGTTGACATCAGCACAAGGAGCAAGATTGAGATGAATCCCAGCTTTTTTCATGTCTAAGCCCATTCTGAGCCCTACTTCTTCAAGAAACTTTTCAGGCGTATTTTTTAGAGCTCCCAAAGTAATGGCAAAAGGATACTGGGGAGTTTTTTCTACACGCATCGCCAAACCGTATTCTCCATCAATACTGATCAACAACGGGCTTTCTGCCGCCGCTTGATAGCGGTTGATCAACCCAATAAGCTTCTCTAGTGTTTCTGTATACTCTAGAACTTCAGCGCGTTTTTCAAAGTTGGCCGCAGCGGATAGCCTGCTATGGAAGAAAGTCAATCCGCCAATATGATGCTCCCGGATTAGCTCTTCGAGTTTTTGATAGTTTTCTTCCGAATCATGGATGAATGCCGCAGGAAAAAAAATCTGGGCAATCTTTTGTTGTTTGGAGAGATTGGTCTTCATAGAAGGTGGTGATGATTTTTCGTTTTTGATCGGTAATATTTTAATTGCTTCTATAGCAGGAAGACAAAGTGCGGCTAACTGTCCACACCTGTCTGCCGACAAAGGCAAGAATGGATGGCTGTTTCATAAGGAATCTGAATACTCACTGACCACTCAGACTCATTCTGTCTTTTTACCAAATTCTTTGGGGTACTTCACACTTGCCGCTATTGCCAATGCAGGAATCATGGCCAATCCGACCCAGATGAAGAATCCAGTGTAGCCAAGCCACTCTTGGATATAGCCCGAAAGCATCCCCGGCAACATCATTCCCATTGCCATAAATCCGGTTGCCAAAGCATAATGAGAAGTTTTAAAGAGACCTTCGGCCAAATAAATTAAGAAGATCATGTAAGCCGCAAAGCCAAACCCATAGCCAAATTGCTCGATCACTACGACTGCTCCTACAAAGAATATATTATTGGGCTGGAAATATGCAAGCAGGATATAAAGCAGATTTGGGAGATTAAGCGAAAGGGCCATAGGGATCATCCATTTGCCTAATCCGTGTCTGTTGATTGCTATTCCTCCTAAAATCCCTCCAAGCAGTAATGCAATTACGCCAATAGTGCCATAGAGAAACCCAACTTCGGAAGTGCTCATCCCAAGACCACCCACAGCCTTGGTATCCAAAAGAAAAGGGGAAGCCATCTTCACCAATTGAGATTCTCCCAATCGATATAGCAGCACAAACCCGAGTGAGATGCCAATGTTTTTCTTGGTGAAAAAAGTGCTAAATACCTTTCCAAAATTTGCTTCTTTCTTTCGGGTGCTTATTCCTTCTTCTTCCACGGCGGGAGTGGTGAGGTAATTGATCAGCGTCAATAAAAACATCAGTCCTCCCACTATAATCATCGTCCAGGACCATGCCTTGTCGGTATCGCCCAAAGAGGTCTCTAGATATCCTGCCACCATCACGATTAAGCCTTGACCTGTAATCATACCTATTCTATAGAATGTTCCACGGAGACCGACGAAGAAACTTTGCTGATCTGTTTTCAGCGCGATCAGATACATTCCATCTGACGCAATATCATTGGTGGCCGAAGCAAATGCGCCCATCCAGAAGAAGGCCAAAGTGACATAGAAGAAACTATTGCCGGAGACATTTAATCCAACTCCGATAAAAACCACTGCCAGTAGAAGCTGCATGAATAGAAACCACTTGCGCTTCGTTCCGATCAGATCTACAATAGGACTCCAGATGGGTTTGATCACCCACGGTAAGTAAAGCATGCTGGTGTAAAGTCCAATATCTGAATTAGAAATTCCCAACTTCTTATACATGATCACGGAGACCACAATAATGACGATATATGGAATGCCTTCAGTGAGGTAGAGCGAAGGCACCCAAAGCCATGGGTTTTTCTGGGTTTTCTGAATCATTTGCGGATTAGATTTTCATAGACGCTTACCTCCGAGCCTTGGATTACTTTTGCATTGACAGTTTTTTCATAGAATTCAGCGGGTCCCACACCTCCGATGATTGCATAGGCATAACCGAGTTCACGCATGGATTCTAATGATTTGATAAGCAGAATTTTCCCTATTCCTTTTCCCCGCTCTTCTTCAAGTGTTCCTGTGGGGCCAAAGAAATTCCTCGCAGTGCTTTCGTAGCAGGCAAAGCCTAAGATGTCATTTTTCCGTTGAGCAAGCCAGCAGGAAACCGGCTGTCTGGAAAAAGTGACTTCAGCCTCTGACTTCCAGTACATTCCAAAATTAGCAGCTACCCATTCACTTATAATATGCTTTTCTGGAGCTAGCGCTCTTCGGAAGATTATTTTCTCCTTTTGGAAGAGTCTCTCTTCAAGTGATTTGGTGTCCGGAAGCCCCTGGAGACGTACAAGCATGTCTTTCATGTGTTGATTTCTTTTAAATGGTCACACGCCTGTCTGCCTCAGGCAGGCTCGATTTCTGAAGTCAATTTAAGGGATTTTATACACTTGTGTCTGAACAATTCTTCCATAATGATCTATCCACCGGATGGCCAGATAAGTTGTATTCAGACTGGACACCTCCAGCGTTCTGGATCGCGTACCACCTACCCATACCGGATGGATGGTGGCAGTTGAAAGAGCGTTGAGTTCATTTGCTCCTTGGATCAGCGCATAGCGAATAGCCGGATCTAGTGGCTTGTCCATGCTGATTTTGGTAGAAACTGAATTGGCTTCAACAGCAAAAACAACAGGGAAATCGATAATCGCAGGTTGCTTTGGCTGGAAAGAAGGAGGTAGGGTCGGTTCGTTGTAAAGTTCATTTTTCAGGAGCTGGGCCACATCCTGATTTTTTGTTTTCATGGATTTGGCAGAGAAGAAAGCATTTCCCTGTATGGTAGGAAGAGTCCGTGTGTACGAGATCTGATTGTTGATCTCCCTTGGATTTTTCCAGGCTTGGTCAGAATCGTCGCGGACTTTGTAAGGCCCATTCCCGATGTAGATGTTGGTGTTGAAATGATTTCTTGCCCACCAATCATTCAGTTTGCGATGTGATGCCAGTGGATGGTCCATACTCCAGTACAGCTGCGGAATGAGGTAGTCTATCCAATCGTTTTGCATCCATTTAAGCACATCAGCATAGAGATCGTCATAATTGGTCTGGCCTGCCCGTGTTGGAGAGCCTTTCGGATCTTTGTCCTGGTTTCGCCATACGCCAAAAGGAGAGATACCAAATTGTACCCAGGGCTTACTCTGTTTAATCGTCTGGTTTAGGGCAAAGATCAACTCGTTTACATTTTCCCTTCTCCAGTCGTCATGACTTTGTCCGGGCTTTTTATACTGTTTGTAAGCTGCTAAATCAGGAAAATCTTGTTTGGGTATTTTGTAAGGATAGAAGTAGTCATCAAAGTGTATGGCATCAATGTCATAATTCTCCACAATCTCCTTGATCACTGCCAGTAGATGGGATTTTACTTCAGGCAAACCTGGGTTATAATAATAGCGGGTACCATATTTTAGCATCCAGTTGCGATGTAGATTGTAATCATGATCAGGGCTCAGATCTGTAGTATTGAGGTCCATGGTGGCACGATAGGGATTAAGCCACGCATGGAATTCCATGCCTCTAGCATGGGCTTCATTGATCATCCAGGTTAATGGACTCTCAGAAGTGGCAGGAGCTTGTCCCTGCTTTCCGGTGAGGTATTTGGACCAAGGAGCTAGATTGCTGGGATAGAACGCATCTCCAGCAGTTCTCACCTGAACAATCACCGCGTTAAAGTTTAATGCTTTATAATAATCCAGAATCTCTATAAAATCCCGTTTCTGCTTGGAGTAAGGATCGATTGGGGAAATTGGCCAATCAATATTTGCCACTGTTGCGATCCAGACACCACGGAATTCACGGGGCATTTCTGGCATTGAATAGTTCAGCGGCTGTAATGCCACTGGAGCTTTTGGAAGTGGCTTGGTAGGAAGCGTTGCTCCGGTATTTGGTGCTTTAGTTGGAAGCTCCGGTGTGTTTGGTCTGGAGCTTGGGGCTACTTTTTTTTGGGATTTACATGCTGTAAATAACACACCAGAGACAAGTACTGGTAAAAGGTACCTGAGAAGGAATTTCATAAATAGAATTTGGTAATCAGAGCGTTGGTATTGGTTTCAATTTTAAATCAGATAAGTTGCTGCGTAATTTTTTCATGAACGACGGCCCTGGATCTGTTTTTTCTGTTCTATAATCTGGATCCGCTTCTTTCCACAGGTCCGTTTCTTGAAAGTTTTGATATTCAAAATGGCCAATCACGTAGTCAATGGGATACTTTTTATGAAGATGACGGATCAATTGTTCATTTGCTTTAAGTTGGGCTTTGGTCAAAGGATGATCATCACTGCCTATGTTTTCAATGCCAATTGCCATGTAGTTCAGGCCAATCGTATGTCTTGCAAACGTAGTATCTGGTAATAGCCGAAAAATCATACCATCTCTGTCGATCAAAAACTGGCTGGAAACATTTAAGCTACTTGCTCCCGATAAATCTTCTCTTCCTCCGAGAATTGCAGGATTAAACACATCAAAAGTACTTTCTATATTATCTATTGCAGTCCAGTGTACTACGATCATTTTGGGGGCAATGGATGCAGTTTCTTTTTGCAGTCCATGACGCTCTTTTAAATATTGAAGAGAAAGATTTTCTCTCTCTTGATTCCAAGTGATGGGTTTATCGATAATCCTAAAGGTAGATTTTGGGCTACAGGAAATAATAAAGGAGAATAGTAGAGCTATTCCAATAGTGGAAAATAGGCTGTGGTGTAAATTGATCTTCATGCTTTTCAAATTCAAAGAATGAATAAAAGAATCTAATTATGGGCTAAACTACCGAGAAATCTGCAGGTTTAAGTATCAAAAGCCGCTATTTTTTGCAAGATGTTTTCTGATAAATAGGTTTTTGCAAGTTTTTGCCGTTTTTTGGTATGGATCTATTTTAAGGTGCTATCATGCTGAAAGAAGAAAGACAGAAGTATATTCTTGATCAAGTTCACTTACATCATCGTGTTTTGCTGAATGATCTGGCTGATTCGCTCAATGTATCTATAGATACGGTGCGGAGGGATGTAAAAGAACTCGCAAAAGAGAAGAAACTGAAGAAAGTACATGGGGGAGCAACATCCTTTGGTTTCATGACATTCTCTAAAGATGATGGTAACATCTATTTGAAGTCAAAGAAAATTTGTATTGCGGAGAAGACAATCGGGCTTCTATCAGAAGGACAGGTAATCCTCATGAGTGGGGGCACCACAAATCTTGAAGTGGCAAAGATGATCCCCAAGCGGCTGGAGTTGACAGTATTTACCCCAAGCCTGCACGTGGCTATGGCTTTATTGGAGCATCCTGATGTGGAGGTTATCTTTCTTGGGGGCAAATTATTGCACGACGCTAAATTTGCAGTGGGGGGTACTGTCGTCAATGCATTGTCACAATTGCGCGTGGATATGTGTATCCTGGGTACGGGTTATTTGGATGCTCAATTCGGCTTGACAGAATTTGATTGGGAAGTGATCCAAGTGAAACAGGCGATGATCCGGGCAGCCAAGAAGACGGTGATTCTGACGGTATCTGATAAATTGCATTCAGTCCAAAAATATAAGACCTGTGATATGACTGCTGTCCATACGCTTGTGACTGAGTTAGACCCTGAAGATCCGTTGTTGGACGTATTTAGGCCCTATGATCTTAAGCTGGTATAAAGACTTACCTCCGGAGCAGGTCCCAGCCGTAAGTTGGTTTAATAGGTAATATTTTACTGACCAGTAGCAAATGGAGAAAATTTCACCACCATTTTATTAATTGGTGCAGTGGTTTGCAAATATGCATAGATAGCCTTAAGATCCTCTTCTGTCATTCCCCCATACATAGTCCATGGCATGATGGTATTAAACTCTCCATTCTTTATGCTGGGAATTACAAAAGCAGAGTCCGCATATTGCTTAAATTGATTCACAAATTTTTCTTCCGTCCAGGCCCCAATTCCTGTTTTTTCTTCGCTACTTATATTTGATGATTGAATAAACGTAAGGCCAAAAATCAAAATCAAAATCGCGGCACTAAAAAAATAGGCGAGTACTTTAAAAGTTTTCTTCATATAAAAGTTATTATCTACGCAAAATTTACATTATAAATTAATCACTTGGGATTCAGTAGATAACTTTTTTGAGTATATATCTAAACTTTCAATTTTATCTTGTTTTGATGATAATTGAAGATTTATTTATTTCATCTTAATTTGATTTATTAGATTAGCCTGTCAACTAACTAATCACCTCTATGAAAAAGATTTACTTTATACTTTTCATATTTATAAGTAATACTCTTTTGGGTCAAGAAGAAGCAATCCTTCAGAAACTGGATACTAAAGCTGACTTCTACGCAAACATCGCCAATCAGATCTGGTCAAATCCGGAACTTGGCTATCTCGAAACTAAAAGCTCAGCCTTGCTACAGACGACGCTGGCAGATGCAGGGTTCACTATTAAAGCAGGTGTGGCTGATATTCCTACTGCTTTTGTGGCGGAATTTGGTTCCGGAAAGCCTGTGATAGCAATCCTTGCAGAATTTGACGCGCTTCCGGGTGTCTCTCAGAAGGCTGTTCCTTATAAAGACGCTGTAGTAGAAGGTGGGCCGGGACATGCTTGTGGACACCACTTGTTTGGTGCAGCATCAGTTGCAGCTGGAATTACCACCAAAGAATGGCTGCAGTCTTCGGGAATGCAAGGTACTATACGGGTTTATGGTACACCTGCCGAAGAAGGAGGGGCCGGCAAAGTATACATGGCAAGGGCTGGATTGCTAGACGATGTGGATGCTGTTCTGCATTGGCATCCGTCGAGTCAAAATGATGCAAGCGCTTCCTCTTCTTTAGCAAATAAATCCGCAAAGTTTCGGTTCTATGGGGAAGCCTCGCATGCAGCTATGTCCCCTGAGCGTGGACGGTCAGCATTGGATGGAGTGGAGTCTATGAATTACATGGTGAATATGTTGCGAGAGCATGTGCCTCAGGAGACCCGGATACATTATGTGATTACTAGCGGTGGAGAGGCTCCAAATGTGGTTCCAGCGTTTGCTGAAGTCTTTTACTATGTGAGGAATCCTGATGTGGCCAATGTGAAGACTATTTTTGAGAAAGTGGTGAAAGCTGCTGAAGGTGCGGCCATGGGAACAAACACAGCTATGGAATACGAGGTGATTCATGGACTTTATAATTTGCTGCCTAATGAGACCCTAGGTAGGGTCATGTACAAGAATCTGGAGAAAGTAGGAGGAGTGAATTACACACCTGAGGAACGGCTATTTGCTGAAGAAATTCTGAAAACCTATTCCGTAAAAGTCTCGGCTGAAGATGCCGCTAAAATCGATCCTTTTGAAGTAATAGAAAAAGGTACCGGGGGATCAACAGACGTGGGAGACGTGAGCTGGCTTGTGCCTACTGCCGGGATGAATGCCGCAACATGGATTCCCGGAACTTCTGCGCATACATGGCAGGCAGTGGCTGCTGGAGGAACCAGTATCGGACATAAAGGAATGATGGTGGCTGCGAAGACCATAACTTTGACAGCAATAGATATTTTCAAAGATCCGGCAGTTACAAAGAAAGCGTTGGAAGAACTAAACAAAAGGAGAGGGAAAGACTTCAAGTACGAGGCCTTGACGGGAGACCGTGAACCGCCTTTGGATTATCGTAAAAACTGATTGTAAGAAAAAGGATGGTCTGCGGGCCGTTCTTTTCCGACAAACATTCGCTGCTATGTATGCTCAATATCTTTGTTCAATGCCCGGAAAATTAATCGCAATTAGTTTCTTCTTGAGCTTGATCTTTCATGTGGGTTTCTGTCAAAGTAAGGATGCTCCAAAAAAAGAGTCAAGCTCCGCAAAGATTGGGTTGGTGCTGAGTGGAGGAGGGGCTAAAGGAACGGCTCATGTGGGAATATTGAAATACATGGAAAAAGCTGGACTTCGTCCTGACTACATCGTCGGAACAAGTATGGGAGCAGTAGTTGGAGGATTGTATTCGCTGGGTTACAGTGCTGATGAACTCGAGGAAATCATTCTTGGAATAGATTGGGGCTTACTGCTTTCAAATCGGGTCAGCTTTAATGACATAGCTTTTGAAGAAAAGGAATACTACAATAGATATGTGGTGGAATTTCCTGTGGTGAAAGGGAAAATTGCCTTTCCATCAGGCTTAATAGAAGGCCAAGTCTTATCGGATGTTCTTCATTATTATACTTGGCCAGCGAATTCTTATTCCACGTTTGACGACTTTCCAATACCATTTCGCTGTGTTGCCACGGACATACGCACGGGCCAGCCCGTCATTTTTGATAGCGGCTATTTGCAAGATGCACTGCGATCCAGTATAGCGATTCCTACAGCTTTCACTGCCTTTGATCTGGATAGTACTTCGCTGGTTGATGGAGGTTTGGTCAATAATTATCCTGTAAATATTGTACGCGAAATGGGAGCTGATATTGTAATCGGCGTGAATGTAAGTTATGAGGATTTTAAGGAAGTGGATGAGTTGGGAGGGTTTGGAGGTATCCTTACACAAATTGCGATGGCACCTTCATTAAGTATTACCAGAGCGAATATTGATTCGACAGATATCTATATAAAACCTGATCTGGAAGGATATAATTCCGGTAGCTTCAGCTCTTTTGAAGAGATTTTGGAGATGGGAAAGAAGACGGGAGAGCAATATTATGATCAATTCAAAAATCTTGCGGATAGCTTGGGCAGGAATGAAGCCGTCGAAGGCTTAACGTCACAGGCTGATTCAATTCGAATAGGTGAGTTAAAAATTTTGGGAAATAATATATTTTCTACCGATTTGATCCGCTCAAAAATGGATTTTAAAGTTGGAGATTATGTGAACAGGGATCAATTGAATGGCGGAATTCATGCGGTTTATGGGATGAACGGCTTTTATAAAGTTGATTATAAGCTCACTCCAACAGCTAGCAACAACTATGATTTGCTACTTAGGATCAAAGAGAAACCTAAGACGTTATTAAGTACGGCCATTCACTATGATGATCAGTTTTCTGCTGGGATTTTGCTGAATTTTACTGCAAGGGATGTGCTGGGCCATAATTCAAGAACAGTTTTTCTGGCAGATATTTCGGAGAATCCTAAGTTTCGGATGGATTACTATAAATACACAGGAACTAAAAAGAAATTTGCTTTCAATTTGAGATTGAATTATTTAAGGCAGGAACTTCCCAGTTATATTGAAGGCAAGGAAGAGGGACTTGAAATAGGTAGAAATATACGCTTTGAAGCACAGTTAATCTCAACAAATTCCTTAAAACAGGCCTTCTATATTGGTGGGGTCTTTGATGCATTTACAGCAAAACGGCGGCTTTTACCAAGCTTATTGAAGGAAATAAAAAATAGCTATCAGAACTATTTGGGAGGTCGTTTTAAGTATTACCGGAATTCTCAAAATGATCGGAATTTCCCTACTAGGGGTGCTGAAGGTTTATTAGATGCTACACTGCACTTTAAAGATTGGTTAGGCATAAACCTTCTATCTGGGGTAGACTCAATTTTTATTGATACTGATGAAGGTCGAGAGGCTTATTCCAAAGAGGAATTTGATTTTATTATGGATGAATTAGAGCCAAACCCTTATATCTCCGTGTATGGCAAATATTCTAAATTCATAAGGTTTAGCCCTAAATTCCAGTTTCATCCAAGCTTTGCGAGTGGTTTGACACTCTCAGATAAAGACAAAGGAAAGTTATTCACAGACTTCTTTGTAGGGGGAGCTCAAAATGTGCGGTTAAATGATACAAAATTTCGGGGCCTTAATTATGGGGAAGTTCAAACACCAAATTTTATTAAACTAGGTGCGGAATTCCAGTACCTTCCGTTTAATAAAGTGTATTTAAGAGCTGGAGTGAACCTGTTGGAATATGGTGATCAAATACTCTTTAGCGATAGCGATTTTTTCCAAGGATTAGATGAAAGTGGTCGATATCTTGGATATGGTATAGACGTTTCCTACCAATCTTTTTTAGGTCCCATAAGTGTGGGGATAGGGGGAAATGATAAAGACAGAAGTCTTCGGAGCCACATTTCTATAGGCTTCTCATTTAATTATTCAGATAGATAGCTTCGTACAATCAGTTTTTAGAGAAACTGTCTAAGCGATAGCATGAATCTTACCTACCCAGCATAAAACAGGAAGGCTTCCTAAAATAAAGCCGAACCACATAGATATATAGATTTTATGGACTGAACAAAGCATTAAGATAGCCTGATAAATGCACTCAAGCGCCCCTCTTCACATATTTGGGCACTTTATTAACTCCTTTTATTGATGACAAACCTCAGGAACCTTAAAAACCTTTTGATGGCAAGTGCTATGTATCTATGTGGTTAGTGTTATAAGACTTTTACTGTATCTGCCTACTTAACTGGGTTTATTGTTTCTATTGATCCATCAGGCAGGTGTGTTAGTGGAGCCACTTTGATATTCCTTAAGTGGGTTTTGCCAGAAAGCTGCGTATCATGGTAAAATAAATACCATTTACCTTCAAACTCTACGATGGAATGATGGTTTGTCCAACCTTCCACTGGGTTTAAAACTACACCTTGATAGATAAATGGCCCGTATGGATTGTCTCCAGTAGCATAGGCAATAAAATGTGTATCTCCAGTGGAATACGATAAGTAGTAAACACCTTGATATTTGTGCACCCACGCAGCCTCAAAGAATCTCCGGTCATGATCTCCGGCGAGGATGGGAGAACCTGCTTCATCAAGAATTTTAATTTCTTTTGGAGTTTCTACAAACTCTAAAAGATCGCCTCTCATTTTTGCTACAATTGGTCCCAATGCCGGCTCTTCATCTGCTGGCAGCCCGTCTGTGGGAGCATTTCCTTTGTCTTCAAATTTGTTGTTTCTGTACTTTTGCAATTGACCTCCCCAAATCCCTCCAAAGTACATGTAATGACTGCCATCATTATCTTCAAACACTGCCGGATCTATGCTGTAACTTTCTTTTATTGGTTGGGCTTGAGCAGTAAATGGTCCTGTAGGAGAGTCGCCTGTAGCTACTCCTATTTTAAAAATTCCATTTTCATCTTTTGCAGGAAAATAAAGGTAATATTTCCCGTCTTTTTCTGCCGCATCAGGAGCCCAAAGCTGTTTTTTAGCCCAAGGAATATCGACTGCGCTGAGGATTTCCCCGTGATCTGTAATCGTTCCGTCAGGAGAATCCATCTCGTAAACATGGTAGTCCATCATGTTGAAATGTGAACCTAAGTCATCTTCAGGAACGTCAGATTCTACATCATGAGAAGGATAAATGTAGATTTTCCCATTGAACACATGTGCAGATGGGTCAGCTGTAAAATGATCCGTGATCAATGGTGGTGAAAGATATTTTTCACTGCTATCTGATGCTGGTTTTACTTCAGTTTGGGCTGTGGTTTCAGAAGGTTTGCTACAAGAGATCATGGTAAACAAGATGCAAGTAACCGGTAAGGTCATTTTTAGGTTTTTCATAAATAGGTTTAAGTAGGTTGTAAAACACCGCTGAATATAATTTGAAAAAGTCATTATATTAAAATAAATGACTGCAGAGTTGTTGTAGTACGATGTTTTCTTAGGGAGAATGCCATTAATACAAGTGATTTACCTTTAGAGGATTAGCTGTTTGAATGCGTATACAAAATAGTATATTAGCTTAAGCTATACCCAATCTAATCTAATGAACAGAAGAAAATCACTCAAAATCCTCGGCGGTACCGCTGTTGGGATTGCAGGGCTAGTCCTTGTCGACTGGAAGTGGCAGCTACTGGAAGGGATCAACCACAAAGGTTTTTTTTCCTTGAGAGAGGAGAGATTAATTACTTCCATTGCGGATACCATTATACCTCCCGGACTTCCCGCCACAGTACCTTCTCCCGATACTAAACCTATTGGAGCACTTACTACAGGCACGGATGTATATCTGATTAAACTTTTTGAACATTGTTACGAGAAGGAAGACCAGGAAAAGATTAAGTCCCAGTTAACTATTTTGGATTCCCGGGCACAAAATGAATTTGGTAAAAGTTTTTATAAGCTTCCTCAACCAGACCGGGAAACGTTATTACTTTCATTTGCAACTTCAGAAAGCGAAGAGGGAAAGCAGTTTTTTGAGCTGATGAAATCCCAAACTATAACCGGCTTTACTACGGTGAAAGAGGTAATGCTCGAATATAGAAATTATAAAGTCGCACCTGGATATTACCATGGTTGCGCTGATGTACCTGCCCAAGCTTAATACTGACTCACATGTTACAAGATTCAAAAGATAAAAGGACTTATGATGCTATCGTGATAGGTTCTGGCGCCAGCGGTGGATGGGCTGCCAAAGAATTATGCGAAAAAGGCCTCAAAACCCTTGTATTGGAGCGTGGAAGGATGGTCAAGCATATTGAAGATTACCCAACTGCTTCCAAAGCCCCTTGGGAATTTGAGTTTCGCGGAACTGTTCCGTTGGAGAAGCGGTCAGGCATAGGGGGGGGACGTTGGCTGCAGGAAGAAACTGTGCATTGGGCGTTGGCGGATGATGAGCAACCAATTATTCAAGAGAAACCTTTTCGATGGTTTCGTGGCTACCATGTCGGTGGTAAGTCCCTGCTTTGGGCGAGGGCGACGCAGCGATGGAGTGACTTTGATTATGAAGGTCCGGCACGGGATGGATTTGCAGTGGATTGGCCAATCCGTTACAAGGACATGGAACCTTGGTATGCCCATGTTGAAAAATTTGCAGGTATTGCCGGAAATAATGATGGACTTGTCGAACTGCCGGATTCTGAAGTGATGCCCGGCTTTGAACTGAGCTGCATAGAGAATTATTATAAAGAGCAACTGGCTTCTAATTTTGAGAACCGGTATCTGATCCAAGGACGTTGTGCGCATCTAACTGATCCACAGGAAATTCATAAGCAGCAAGGAAGGAATAAATGCCAGCATCAGGGTATGTGTAACCGTGGCTGTATGTATGGGGGATATTTTTCTTCTAATGCTTCTACCTTGCCATGGGCAGAAAAAACCGGGAATCTTACGGTTCGTCCAGATGCTGTAGTGGAATCTATCCTTTACGATGATGCCAAAGGAAAAGCCACAGGAGTGAGAATAGTAGATAGAGGTACCAATGAGGCCATTGAATTCTATGCTAAAATTATCTTTGTAAATGCTTCTACTATCGCTTCGAATGCCATTTTATTGAATTCCAGATCATCTACTTTTCCTGAAGGAATAGGAAACGAAAATGGATTGATGGGGAAGTTCCTGGCCTGCCATAATTATCGCGGAAAAGGAAGTGCAAGCTTCGAGGGGTTTACAGATAAATACAATGATGGTAGAAACCCAGGTCACGCTTATGTGCCCCGGTTCCGTAATGTGTTCAGGCAGGAGACGGATTTTCTTCGTGGATATTCGATCGGAATGGCGGGAGGTAGAGCAAGAACATCAGATACAAGTATGATCGGGGACCAGCTTCGTGATAATTTGCTCAATCAGAAGTTTGGAAGCTGGCATATGTCAGCTTGGATGCAAGGTGAGACTATTCCTACGGAGGATAATCATATTCGATTGAGCAAGGATAAAGTAGATAAGTATGGAATTCCGCAAATAATTCTCTCTGTAGAATGGAAAGAAAATGATGATAAAATGGTTGCAGATTTTGTGGAACAGCAGACTTTAATGTTTGAAAAAGCTGGTTTCACCAATATAAAAGTGGAGGATGCCAACTCAGCCCCGGGATCGGATATTCATGAAATGGGCGGCGTAAGAATGGGCAATGATCCAAAGACCTCTTTGCTAAATAAGTATAATCAACTGCATCATTGCAAAAATGTATTTGTGACAGATGGAGCTTGCATGACCAGCACAAGTACTCAGAATCCAACGCTGACTTTCATGGCTTTGACTGCCCGGGCAGCTAATTATGCAGTTGATGAGCTCAATCGGCAGAATTTATAGAAAGTGCGCTAATTCATGGGGTAAAGCGGGTCACAAATCGCGTGGTGCAGAGGTGGCAGCTTGGCTTTTATTCCTTAAAATCCAAGCCGCACTGCCTCTGACTTTTTTCCACACAAATCCTACTTGAATTAAGATTTTTGTACTGATATAACGTACTTGTTATCGGTTCATTTTTTGAATGAATCTTTAAAAAATGTTAATACTAAGATCTAATTATATATTCTTTGGACTTACCTGTTGCTGATAAGCAGAATTGATGACTTCCTGAATTAATTTGACAGGAAGCTCGTCTAGAACTAGGGTAGTCCAGCCTTTGGCACCCCATTTATTTGGGACAGGGTATATTGCTGTTGAAGTATATGAACAATAAGTAGCCTGGGCTTTGGGATTTAAAAGGACATTCCCCAAATTATTTTGAAAATCATAGCTGGCAAATATTTTCTTTTTTGTTATCCGGAAGGCTAGCTTATTGAAATGTTGAATCATTTCAGTATTCGGAAAAGACAATACTAAGTCAGAAAATGATTTTTCGATGTGCATATCGCTCTACTTGGTGTGGTGAACTGGACAGGAATTTGATAAGTAGCGGTTTCTCGTTAACTAGCAGAGGGATTTGGAGGGAAACTAACTACTGAATCTTCTTTTCCCATCAGCACCAGATTAGCATAGTTGACGAATAGCCCTGTTTCCACGACACCTGGCAAAGCAATTAATTGCTGGTTAAAACTCTCGATATCTTCTACTGCGCTTATATCCAAGTCCAATATCATATTTCCTTCCTCAGTTCTATATAAAACTTCCTGCCGCACTCGCAGGACCGGTGATACTCCCCAAGTTTGAAGTTTATAGCGTATAGACTCCGTGGCCAATGGAATAGTTTCTATTGGCAATTTGAATTTCCCAAAGCCACTTACTTGTTTAGAAGAATCGCAAATAATTAAATTAAATTTTGCATTTGAGGCCAAAATTTTCTCATGAAGTAACGCCCCGCCACCGCCTTTCATCAGTCTCAGGTTTGGGTCAAATTCATCCGCCCCATCTATATTAATATCTAAAATTCTGACCTCACTTAGTGGTACAATTTTTAAACTGTTTTCTAATGCTAGCTGTGTAGAAGCTTTTGATGAGGAGACACAGGTGATTTGAAGGCCTTGAGAGACTTTTTTTCCAAGTTCTCGAATGAGGTAATATGCTGTAGATCCAGTTCCCAAACCTACCGTCATGTCATTTTGGACATAGTGTACTGCCTTTATTGCGGCGAGTTCTTTTTCTTTTTCAAGATCTTTCATGTGGATTTCTTTAGCAAGTGGTATGCTAGTGGGTTCAATGTTCCAAAATTACTTCTACAAATACAATGAGTTGGGAAATTCGAGATCCATTGTTTATTCTGGAAACAGGCAGATTGCTAAAAGTGGAAGATCAGGTTTTAGCTAGATCGTGTTCTTAATTAAATTGTAATCAGGCTTTCTCAATAAGAATGATATTTTCAGATACTGGTAAAAAAACAGGAACAAAAGGTGACTTTTAGTAAGTTCATGTTTCTAAGAGTATGAAACTAAAAGAGGAAATTTTTCCTTGCCATTGAGTAGTAAAAGTTGTTAATCACTAAAGGGATTTCTACGAGAAATCCCTTTTTCTTTTAAATTAACAACCATTCCATAATTTTGAGACCACGATAAAAATCCAATTTTACTGGAACATAGTAAGTAATTATTTTTTTAGGTGATTAAGATTATCAAGTTGTATTTTGAATAACTTCAAATACGAGATAGCCTCTTTTGGAGCACTTTTAAGGAGATAATTATTGTAGATAACAAATTTTTTATGCTATCATATTCTATCAGCACATCAAAATCAGCGGATGAACAAGGGATTTTAGGGATGGTAGCTATTTTATAATTAGCTTATTCTTCTGTAATTGTGATTCGGGCATCTACCAGATCTTTAATAGGAATTACAATTTTACCTTCATCTCTTTTGAGAACAATATTGATATTGTCCATTCTAATGATCCTTCCTGAGATATTTTCAAATTGAATTTGTTGGCCTATTCGAAAATTCTTTTTGAAATAAAAGCCAAAAAGTATCCGCTTGACGATTTCCACTGATCCTAATCCAACGGCTAAGGACACGCAGATTAAGATTGCGGCCAGTATGATCGAAATGTTATTGGTGATGATACTCGTGTCAATCCCAACTAATTCTACCGCGATCAACAAGATGATAAATAGGATGAGGTAGCCTATAAGTTTTGATATTAATCGAGCGCCTGCTAATTCAAATGAGTTGAACACAGAGAATATTAAATTCCTGACGGCTGCAGATATACTAAAACCTACAAATAGAAGTACAATGGCTATAAGCAACCTGGGGAGGAAGCTAAGAAGTTTGCTTAGTTCTAAGGAAAGTACTGTAAGACCAAGAATTTCAGCTCCTAAAACAATAAAAATCAGCATTAACGTGATTTTTACAAATCCCAAAATTATTGCAGAGGGATTGAAATTAAATCTCCAAGATTCTAATCCTGGAAAATTCTTAAGGATAAATTTATCAAGATTTATGCTTTTAAATATTTTTTTGATCAGAAATAAGATCAACTTGTAAATCAGAAGAGCTCCAATCAGAAAGAAAACAAATCCAATTAAGCTGGGTAGGAATGCCGCTATTTCTTTAAACAAATCTTCGACCACGTCATATCCTGCTTGCATATTATCTACTAATTCATTCATGATTTTAATTATTGATTTGGGGTATTATCTTCTTCAGAATCTTGGTTTTGTTCAGCGTCATCACCTAATTCTTCATCGAACACGGTTTTCATTATTTCAGGATTTTTTACTAGAAAGAGATCAGCTAGATCAATGGATAGATTGATCAGATTGATATCCTTCATTACCCTGTTTTTAATTATTTCAGGCAACTGTTCATCTTCCAATATTTCTTTAAAGGGATTTTTCAATGCCTTAAATTTTTATATTCCTCTAATACCCTTTTTTTTGCTCTATTAATCCGCATTTTCACGGCAGATTCTCCGATCTGCATGGTGTCTGCAATCTCTTTAATGGAAAACTCATCTTGATATTTCATCAACAAAATGAGTTTTTCATTTGGGTTGATAAGCTCAAGAACATCTTTAAGTTTGTCAGCTTTCAATTCAAACAATTGAGAATCATCAATCTCCAAAACTTCTACATCTGTATATTCATTCAGCTCCAACTCTTTTTCACGTTTGATTTTATGCTTCCTGTTCAGATAGTTTAAGCTAAAGTTGTAGGCGAACCTATATAGCCATGTGGAGAAAGAAGATCTAAATTCAAACGTTTTTAATTTATAATAGAGCTTGATGAAAAGGTCATGCGTTAAGTCTTGGGCCTCTTCCCTTTGTGGGATAATCCGAAGACATCGATTATAAACTTTGTCTGCATATCGATCATACAAAATCCCATAGTAGCTGGATTCCTTTGTTTCAAGAATCAACTTCACAAGCTCTTCATCTGATAAAGAAGTAGCTTTAGGCAGCTCTTTTTTATCTTGGTCTCGTGGATAATCCATTCAGAAACAATTATGCTTAATAAAATCTTCAAAAGAAGAGACTAATTTGATTAATTCAGCTGTAGGACACAACAATTTAATAAAGGTCACAATTTTTTTTGGTTTTTTTTTCTAAAGAAGTGAGTAGGCCTTATAAAAAGGTTTGAAAAAGGATCTTAAAGGCTATAAGCCGTAATTCATAAGTGAAATGAGTATATGTGTTATCAACATTATTCTTTTTGTAATCTAAATCCAGTTAACTGTTACTTGGCGTATTTTTATATCTACGCAAATTATTTTGTGTATATATAATTGTCTTTTGGAACTTTAATTATGTTTTTAATATAAGATTAATTTGTTTTTCAGCCGCTCTCTTTTAACGCTTTCTATAGTTCACTTATTATTAGCCAATTTCGTAATAGGATGATGAGGGTAAGTAATTTAAAGATACTTGTTTTTTTTAGACCATTTGTACTAATGGCCCTAAGTTTTTTTATGTTCGGACCAGCCGAGGCAGCAAAAGTTGTAGCAAATACTGCCAGTGTTACAAGTCCGTCCATAGGTAATTCCCGTTACCAATTGTGCTTGTTGCTTCCTTGTAATTTCAGTAATACTGTAACTAATAGCGCGAATACGCAAGCAGAAAATAACAATGCAGCGAGCTTATTTGCCAGCCCGGGATTGGCGCTGGGACTTGGTAGTTATCATGGCGAAATCCAATTGAGATTCCCCTCAACAGTACCTGCAAATACCTGGTCCTACGTCAGGATTGGTGGTGATGCAGATCTCTTTAGAGCACTTCTTGGAGGTTCTTTAGGGAATTTATTAGGGACTGTCCTTGGATCAGTATTGTTGGGAAGGCAGGATATTCAAATACAAGCTTTGAATTCTACAAATACAGCTGTGTTGACGCGGTCAAGTATACAAGGCTTTAATACTGACCGGGTAAGATTAGTGACCGATAAAAATGGTCTTTATTACTTAGCAATTAAACCAGCGCAGTCTTATGATAGGCTTCGTATCCAGAACAGGTCTGGATCTGTTTTGGGTATTGGGGCAGAATATAGATTGGATGTATTTCATGCGGTCTATTTCACGAATGAAGACGACTGTACAGTCAAGCCGACTTTTACAAGTTACACTGGCAGCGGAATTACTTTGGATGCTTTAAACCTGAATCAAGTAGTTCAGAATATTAATTATGCGATCGATGATGATCAGGATGGGACCTTCTCCCAATTGTCCGTGGGGGTCCTGGGGGTGGCAGGATCTTCTGAGCAGTACATCCATTTTAGTACTCCTGTGCAGCCGGGCAATGATGTTTTGGTAAGCTTAGCCATTGACCCGACTTTATTAAACGTGGGGCTGTTGAATAATATCGAACTGGTGGCTTATTCCAATGGTGCGGAAGGGAAGAAAGTGGCAGCAGGTTCTCTTCTCAATCTGGATTTGTTGGGCTTGCTTCAGGCCGGTCAATTTGTTCAGTTTCCGTTACGGGTGGATAGTGCTCCTATCGATCAGATCGGTGTAAGAATCTCTTCTTTGGTAGGTGTGGGGGTGCTTTCCGGTAACCTAAAAATCAGTTCGGTGACAGTGGCGCCTTCCGTTCCTGAAGTTAACATTCCTCCTGAAACAGGTGTCTATGTAATCTGCGAAGGTACCCCACTCACAATTACTCCTCAGAATCAATCTGGACGTGTCCTCAACTGGTATAATGATTATGCTGGAGATGATTTTATTTATCAAAATCAATCCTATACTATCCCGCCAAACCTTGCGCCGGGTGAATATGAATTCTTTGTAAGATCTGCTTTTCAAAGTTGTGGTGTGGAAAGTTTACCTTCAAATTTTAAAGTAAAAGTAGAGCCCAGACCAAAACCTGAAAATTATACAATCCAACCTTCTGGTCAAGCCAGTATCGATGAGGATGGTAAGTATGTATATATAGAAGGAATAAATCCTGTGATTCTCACGCCAACTATTTCTGTGTCTGGCCCGGGTATTTTTTACTGGTATTTTGATGCTACAATGATTGATCCTATTGCAAATGGAATGGTAAGAGATGGAGTGCTTTATGAACTTGGCCCTGCTGGAAGACTTACGCTGATAGGTTTGGAGTTTCGGGATAATATCAATCCTTATCGTTATTATGTAGAATGGGTTCCAGGTACGGGATGTCCGCCTAATTCGCCTAAGGAAGTAGACTTAAGCTCGATTGCGCGAATTTTAAACATATCAGTAGCTAGATTTACAGGTGTTGAACAAGGTGAGGGGGCTGTAAAACTAGATTGGCAATTGAGTGGGGCGGCAGAGGATGAAGGAATTATCCTACAACGTTCCGGTATAGATTTGCACTTCGAAGATCTAGCAAGATTTGCTGCTGAAGAGGGGTATGCTCAGAGTTATATTGATATGATGCCCGCACCCGGAAATAACTATTATCGGTTAGTCGTTGTAGATCGGTCAGGGAAAATCAAATTCAATTCCTCATTAGTTCTTGTTAAGACATCTCTTTCTTCCAAAAAAATGTTTAAGGTATTTCCTAACAAGTTTAATACGAGTATTAATATAAGCTTCCTAAAGGATGAGGAACTTCAAGCTCAAGTACAATTCTATTCAGGGGATGGGAAATTACTTCATTCTTTAGATTTTACTTTCTCGGGGTATTCTAACAATTTTACGATACTTAATTTAGCGAACTATCCGAGTGGTAAATATTTGTTGCAAATTAAATCTTCAAAAAATCATTTTAATTTTAACTTGATTAAAGAATAAATTACCTCCTTTTGCAAGGCAAGGGTCCTTAAGAAGGAATAGTAGTTGAGCAATATTTGTATGATTTTTTTAAGAACTTATATTATAGTGATTAAATACAATGATGATCATGTTTTGTTCTTTTTATAAATTTTTTCATTGCGGCAATTTATCTTTCCAAGCCTATCAAAACCCGTCCATTCCAATGTCGGTTTATCAAATCATGGGATGAGGGCAGTAAATTTTCTGATTTTTGAAATCTGAATTGACGGGGATTTATATTCTCAATTTGCGTATTCAAAGGTACAAAATGTGGATAAAGTGTTGCAGTTGGATTTTAATATTTTTTGCTAATAAAAAATATATGCTGCCAGCGCTGTGAAATTTCCTAAAAGCAAAAAAATGAAAAAGAACTAACGCATCGTATGATGTAATTCTTGTTTGGACTTTTACCCCATCCTAAGGCCTCCTCTAATTTATAGTTGGCTTCTCTTCAAAAAAATAATTGGGGAAAAATACCATGCCATTACTGGAAAACACAATAAAAAGCTATTCTTAAAAACTTAGGAGAACTTCTGATAATTCAATGGGATCAATAAAAAGATGAATTCTAAACTTTAAATTCATAATGGTCTTTACATCGCGAATATTTCTAATTGATTAGCATGGCCAGAATCCTGATATTTTACTAGTATTATCGGGGATTGATACTATCGGGGATTGATACTTTTGTGTCCTTACTTTAAGAACAATGTCAATTTTCAGAGACTTTTCACATCATGAATAATTGATGCTGTGTGCGTGTGATACACGTTGCGGCTTTACTCCTTCTAATATGAAATAAATTAACCCCAACATCCGTTTACTTTCATGGTTCGAAAATTGTTTGGAACCTTTGGGGTTTTACTCAAGGCCATTAAATATCGACATGAAGAAGCTTGATTATTACCCATAATCGGGCTGTGATTCAACAACTTTCCAAGTTTTGGTTCTTTTAGTAATTATAATTTAGTTTTTGTAATCAAAAATTTCAACTTGTGGTTAATTTTAATATAGAAATCAGAAAGGTAGTTTTAAGTTTCGTTTCTTATGGAAAGCAAGAAATTGCTCTAATAAATGAGTATTTAGAAAATCATTTTGTCGTAATTGTTGCCATACGGAAAGGTGCAGATAAAGAATATTTACTTGATGATCACCAGATTTCCCCATCCAGTAACCTGTATATTTTTGAATGTGACTTTGAAAATAAATATTCTTCACAGGAATTTCAACAGTTGCTTTTCAAAAGCTTTTATCCCATTGATGTGTTAGTAACTGACCTAGGTGATACAAGCGAAATTATATTGAACCCAGTGTTTCCATTTGAAGGATCAGGAGAATTTGTGAAAATGAAACTCAATCCATTTGCAAACTTGCTAACATGCATGTTTCCAATGTTGAATACAAAAAGGAGCTTCTTTTTTGAGATTTTCAAGAGTTCATATCTTAATGGAGTAGAGCTGAAGGAGTTGAAAAGAATGGCGGAAAGTAGAAAGAAGATAATTTTGGATAAATTATTAGAAGATAATAGCAATACTAATATTATCCATCAAAAAATAGATCTGCTTCTTGATGGAAGAAGGTTCTTAAAATCAGGGAGTTTAGGTCCATCATATACTTCGTATATTTAAGTTCAGCGTATACTTCATAATACAGTTCATATATTTACGATTTAGGCAATCGTAGGTTTTTGTTGATCATTTCTAATTTTTCGATCAGCGAGGCATTAAATATTCATCATTTTTCTTTTGTGGGTTAAAAATGCGAATTGCTCTAGTTTCCATTAGTTGGACCTATTTACCGTGGCTCATCATTCAGATGTTGTATCCGAATAGCAATTGACCCGGAATTTAATCTAAACAAAATCTCTCTGATGCTTTACTATTTAGCTTTTTAGTTGGATTAGATTTTCACTGATTTTCCGAATAGTTTAACACAAATCCATTTAAAATATAAAATTCAGGTAACATTGCCTTCAGTAGCTTCTTAAAATGATGAAATAACTTAATTTTTTGATTATTTTGATTCCTATGTCCTGAAGAGCATCAATTCTAATTTTGTGCTCGAATTATCACCTATGTAAACTAATAATTATGGGAAACTTTACTATTGGTCGAAGCAGTTTTAGGCTCGGCATTTTATTATTCTTGATCACATTTTCTTCCTATGCAAGTAAGGGGGGAATTAACGTTCATCCGCTTGAGGAGAATTACTTCAGACAGGTATATACAGGAACTGTGGTTGATGAATCTGGGCAACCAATGCCTGGGGTGAGTGTGGTGGTGAAAGGTACTACCCAAGGTACTGTTACAGACATTGATGGTAAATTTTCTGTAAATGTGGAGACTGCTGATCCAGTGTTGGTTTTTAGCTTTATTGGTTATGCCACCTTGGAAGTACCGGTGGGAAATCAGACAGAAATTAATATTACGCTCAAAGAAGATCTACAGAATCTAAATGAAGTAATAGTAATTGGTTACGGAACCCAGGAAAAGAAGGATGTTACCGGAGCTATGGCAACAGTGAAAGCTGAGGATTTCAATAAAGGGATTGTCAATTCGCCTGAGGATCTAATTACCGGTAAGATAGCTGGTGTAAATGTAACAGGCTCGAGTGGGGAGCCTGGTGCCTCTCAGAATATTACCGTTAGAGGACCTGGAGGTATTAGAACTGGTAATTCGCCACTTTTTGTAATTGACGGGGTAGTGATAGATAATTCCAATACGGGGGGAGGTTATAACCCGTTGAACTTTATCAATCCACAGGATATCGAATCCATAGACGTTCTGAAAGATGCGTCTGCTACTGCGATTTATGGATCAAGAGGTGCAAATGGGGTGATTTTGGTGACCACCAAAAAAGGCGAAGAAGGTGTATCTACGCTTAATTATACATTTAACGTGGGATTTGGAAAGCTAGCCCGCCCTTTGGATGTGTTTTCAGCTGATGATTATAGAAGAGAAGTAGTGGCAGTGGGAGGGGATCTTGTGGACTCGCTTGCAAATACCAACTGGCAAGAAGAGATCACCAGAACTTCCATCACTCAGAACCATAATCTCTCCATGAACGGCGGAGGTAAGAAGTCCCAATATTTTGCTTCTATCAACTTGCAGGATCAAGAAGGCATCATTCGCAAGAGCAATATGAAAAGATATACCGGTCGCTTGAATGCAAGCCAGAAATTTTTGGAAGGGGACATTCTGACCCTTGATTTTAATCTAAACGCTTCGCAAACAGTAAACGAAAAGCCAAATGTGGCTTCGGTGATCGGTCAGGCTATTTCTGCAAATCCAACATTTCCTGCTTATGGACCGGATGGTAACCCATTCCAAGATCCAAATGGGACCAATCCGTTGCGATCGCTGGAAATTTATGATGATTTCACAACGATCAACAGGGTATTGGCCAGTATATCTGCAAGTCTTAAACTTGGAGAATCATTCACCTGGAAAACAAGTGTAAGTGTAGATAATGCAAATTCTAGCCAAGATGTACAGCAGATTCCGAGCGAAGTGCCACAGCAACTTGGACGTTTTGAAACTTATGAAGGGAAGAACAGAAACTATCTGATCGAAAACTACCTGACCTATTCATATGAAAGCAGACGGTCTATCCTTACGGCAATGGCTGGATTTTCTTACCAAAATATTTTTGTACAAGAAAGAGGATTCAGTATCAACACCTTTCCGCTATCGGACATTGATCCAAGGTATAATCCTGGATTAGGTCAGGAACTTACGCTTGCTACCAATCGCCCATCTGGCTTTGCGACTATCAATGAACTTCAGTCTTTCTTCGGTAGAGTAAATTACCAGTTGGATGGCAAGTATCTGGCAACGGCTACTGTAAGGGCAGACGGTTCGTCCAAGTTTGGTGATAATAACAAATATGGTGTTTTCCCTTCTTTCTCCTTGGGATGGAGAGTATCTGAGGAAGAATTCATGAAATCGATCAGTGGAATTTCCGAATTGAAACTTAGAGCTGGTTGGGGTAAAACTGGTAACCAGGAAATTCCGGCAAAAATTACTCAGCCATTATACACAGCAAGCGTAAGTGGGAGTACCTCATACCCACTTGATGGTTCGGCCAATTATCCTGCAGGAATTACTTTTACAAGATTGGCAAATCCAGATTTACAATGGGAAGTGTCTACTCAATTCAATGGTGGTATTGACTTTGGCCTGTTTGAAAATTCATTGGTAGGATCCGTTGACTACTTTAATAAGGTGTCGAGTAACATTCTTCTTGAAGTTATTCCTGCCGACCCTGTACAGCCTGCATCTACTACTTGGGTAAATGTGGAGGATATGAACATCGTCAACCAAGGCGTGGAGGTTGCTTTGGATTATAGGAAGCGTTTTGCTAATTCCTTGTACTATAGCCTCGGAGGTAATATGACCTTCATTGATAATGAGGTGAAAAATTCCCCATATTCAATTATTCCCTCAGGATCCGCTACCGGAGCAGGACTTTCCTCTGCTACCATCAATGGCTATCTCAATGGCTATTCTATCGGTTCATTCTACTTGCTGGAGCATATTGGGTTTGATGAAAATGGAATGAACTTGTTCAGGGATTCAAATCAAGATGGGATAGTAAATGACAAAGACCGTATTGTAGCTGGTTCTGCCCTGCCGAAATTCCAATACAATATCAATGGTAATCTCTCTTACAAGAACTTTGATATGTCATTCAACTTCACAGGTGTATCTGGAAATAAGGTGTATGATAATACCTCCAATGCTTCATTTTTCAAGTTGAGACTTGCCCGTGGATTGAACAGTACGCCTGAATCAATTGAAGTGCCTGAAGAATCAGTAAACAATTCTGCACCTGTTTCTACCAGGTATTTGAAGGATGCGAACTACTTCCGATTGAATAACCTGACGCTCGGTTACAATTTTGACACCGAACTTCTTGGGATGTCCAAATGGGTGAAGCAACTGAGACTGTCTGTCACAGGACAAAATTTATTTGTGATCACTCCTTATGATGGCTATGATCCAGAAGTTAATACTGACAGAACCGTCAATGGAGTCTCTTCCTATGGGATCGACTACATGAGCTATCCCCGTGCACGTACGTTCACGTTCGCATTAAATATCATTCTGTAATTACATTATTGAAAATCAATTAGATATGAAAAAATATATTTTCATCTTGAGCATATTTACAACGTTGATTATGATCGGTTGTACTGATCTGAATGAGGAGATTCTGGATGAAACCTCCGCTACAGGTCTGACAGAGGGACAAATAGTGCAGGGGAATATTGCTGCAGCTTATGCAGTCTTCCCAAATCTCTTTAACCATGTGAATTATTTTAATCTTCAGGAGATCTCCACTGATGAAGCAATACTTCCTTATCGTGGCGGTACTGACTGGGGTGACAATGGGATATTTATAGCTATGCATACGCATAATTTTATTACCACGGATCCAAGAATTAACGGTACCTGGAATGAAATCATGACCGGTATTTCCCGATGTGTATCTGCTATCAATGCGATTCCCCAGACGGGTGAAAGCAATACGGAAGCTTTCGTGGCAGAAATGAGAGCGCTAAAGGCCTACTATTCAATGCTTAGTTTGGACTTATTTGGGTTGATATTCGTTAAGGAAAATCCAGATGAGGTATCTTCAATTTTAAGAGGTCAGGAGGCATTATCATACATCGAATCAGAATTGCTCTATGCAGAAAGTAGAGTGCCAGATGGGCTTTCAAAAGGCAGACTTTCCAGAGAAGCCATTCAAGGTCTCTTGGCGAGATTATATTTGAATGCAGCAGTGTATCGTGACCGATATGCAACGGCGTTTGATTTTACCCAAGAAGATATGGCAAAAGTTATTGAATATAGTAACAAGGTGATTAACTCAGGAAGATTCCAATTGTCAATGGATTACTTCGATATTTTTGATGATGAAAATGCTACGAATCCTGAATTGATTTTTGTGTATGATCAACGTGCAGAATTAAATGGTCATAATCGTTTTGCCTATTTCTCCCTTTCTGGGGATCAATATCCGTTACCGGAATTTCCAAATGCAAATGGTACAGATGGGCCTGGAATCACTTCTGATTTCTATCAGACGTGGATTGAAGCTTATAATGGCAAAGATCCGGCAGGGGTAGATCCAAGGTTCTATGAAGAGAATTTTACTGTTCCAGCAGATTCTTGTATCAGTAAGGAGGATTTCATTATGAACCGGGGAATTCTTAGGGGCCAGCAATACGGCTTAATCAGGGATCCTGATGGATTTAGAATGTGTGATGATGGAGTAAATTTGAAGATTGGCAAATTGGTCAGCCGTACCAGAAGCCGGCCAGACCTACTAGTGAACTTCACGCAGAAAATTGATTACACTACAGAAGGCAGCCAGTATAGCGCTGGATATAGAGTGCTTAAGTACGAATTCAGTAAGAAATCTTCCTCCGGAAGAAATTTTGGAGATGCAGATATATCATTACTTAGACTGGCTGATATATACTTGATGAGAGCTGAAGCAATACTTAGAAGTACTGGCGATAAGGCAGCGGCTCTTCAGGATTTGAATACGGTAAGAGCAGCAAGAACTGCAAGATTTACAGCTCCGCTTCTCAGCGATATCGATTTGGATATCCTTTATCGGGAAAGAGGTTTTGAATTTTACTGGGAAATGCTGAGACGTACCGATATGGTCCGATTTGGGAAATATGAGGGTTCTTGGACAGAGAAGACTGATTCGGATCCACAGAAAAGATTATTCCCAATCCCATTAAGTGCAATTGATGGTGCGTCTAATATCCCTGGATACCTAGAACAAAATCCAGGTTATTAATTGGTTTTACTTCTTTTAATGAAGGGGACGGGATATTAATCCTGTCCCTTTTTTTATTTATGGCGTCTTATAATTGGCTGGTGAGGTGGACAGTCGACTGTGGACCGTGACCAATCACAGTCTCTAATGCTGAATTACGGGCATCAACGACGTCATTGCGAATGACGAAGGATTGAAGCAATCTGAATTTTGCTCGTCTTCCAACTTGCAACTAATGCTGAATTAACCAGATACTCACCACTGAAGATTGGGATTTCAGGGCTACGCCCCTTTGTTTTCTTTCGAGGCCTTATTTTCTAAGAGATCAGGGCTACGCCCCTAATTTTTGTGATCTAAAAACGTCAAACATCGAATGCTGAACAATGAATATTGAGCAAAAGAGCACCTTCCTACTTTCCCGGCTTAATCCACCTGATGAATTTCCAGGTTATCCAAATTGATCATGAAGTGACGGGAAGGAAGATCATTTGCCATATTTTGAAGTATTTCCAGAAATTGACTCAATTGAGCGCTTAGGATTCCCGCATCTTCCAATTTAGGTGTTTGCATAGATTTATAAAAATCCAGCCTGCTGTCTGCCACCAATTCTTTTCCCAGATCTCCGCCATTTTTAATGAGATAGAAGTCATTTAATAACTTTCCATTCGTGTCATTTTTGCTTAGAATCTCTTCCAAAAATAACTCAGGTGACTTCGACTCTTTCCACATCTTAATCTCTTCGATGGAAAGGCAACTGATTAGATTAGCAAGTTCTTCTGGCCAATCAGAAGGAATGAATCTTAATCGAACCAATTCTTCCAAGTGGAACCTTGTGTAATCGAAGTAATTGCTAGACTTGAGGACATCTACGTTCCATATGGCACGGTCTCCTTTGGTAGAAAGATGATTGTGCTCTATGTTGTACAAATCAAAGAAGGCATCAAAATTACTTACCTCGGTTAATTCTTCAGTGCGAACTTCTATTTTTCTGTGGCTGTGCATGGTTAGTGTTTTATAAGCAGGTGGAAAAGCTGCAAGTGAAGGGACTTGGATATTGATCAGCCCCGTAGAATCTTTTTTATTTTCAAAAACTTCTGAATCATTCAGATGCATATGACCAGCGAAATGAAGCCTGATCCCCGCATTTGCATAGAGGCTACTTATTTCTTTATCAGGGACTCTTTCGAGCTGGAACTTATCAGATCCAAATAAAATAGCCATTTTTTGGGACATTCCATCATGAAAATCCACCAATGGATAATGGCTGAAAGAAATCAACAGCTTGTTACGATGTTTGGCTTCAGTAGTTATTTTTTTGATCCACTCTAATTGATGCTTTTTTTGTAATGCCGCGACATTGAATCCAATACCTGAACCTTTCCAAGCTAAGCTATCATTCAAAGACTTATCGCCAGTGTAGGTGTAACTATTGGCATCAATGGCGAGAAACCATACTCCTTCTACAGGTTCTACCACATAGCTGGCATCTGGTAAAACCATGCCGGAGACTGGGTCTATAAATACTCTTTTCCCGATCTTGGAGCCTTCCAAAGCTTGGTCAAAATTGTATTCTTCAAAATCTAATTCTTGAAATGGATGCGCCCAGAATAGATCATCTTTAGAAGGGGTGAAGCCAAAGTTTTTGAGCATTGGGACAATTTGCAGGTAGCCCCAATGGTTAATTTCATCGGTGATTACGGGAAAATCATCAGATTGGTCTGTAGGATTTCCAGATACGCCCACTTCTTGACCAGAATGTCCTAAGAAATCTCCCTTTCTGCCATAGGATCCAAAAGGTGTTACCGGATCATGATTTCCCGGAATAATGAAGAAGCGCATATTGTAAGTGCTCGCATATTCATCAAAAATCCGTTGAAGTGCCTTCACATTCATAGGTTGCCCATCATCTGTGTAATCTCCCGGCACCATGATCAGTTTGATGCCTTGCTTTGCGAGCTGATCTAGCGCGGCAAGTAGCGCAAAGTAATTTTCATTGAACAACCGAGTGGAGTTCATCTGACTTTGCATGGTGCGGATGGTCACTGGTTTGCCGGTTGCTGGATCTATAGTTTTGGGGAAATTTTGATCACCAAAATCTCCGAACACATCTTGGAGGTGAATATCAGAAAGGAAAGCAACTTGGATAGGCGGATATTCCTGGGTGATAGTTTGGCCATTGCTTACCGATAGGTGTAAAAGTGCATACGTAAAGAAAAGGATCGGTTTTTTCAATTATATGGAGCTGTTAATTTTGCTGTTGAGTTACTGATCTGAAATTCCCTGCAAATTGATTTGATTTTGAGTTATCTTCCAAAATACGCAGTTCAAGATAATGTTACCATTTTCTACGGATGATCCCAACTTTAGCTTTCTGTTAATTCGTGACTTTTGGTCTTAATATTCAGCTTTAAATAGATGGGAAAAGTTAGTTTTGGAAATGAACAAAATACTTTCTTTTATAGCCCTATTTCTAGTCTGGGCAAATTTAGGGTTAGCACAAAGTGATTTTAAAATTCACTCGCACAACGACTACTTGCAGAAAGTGCCTTTTTGGGAAGCATATGCTGCAAATGCAGCATCAATAGAAGCCGATGTAATACTTAAAGATGGACAACTATTTGTAGCACATGAACCTTCCTCCATTCAAGAAACACGGACTCTTCAAACGCTATACTTTGATCCAATCCGAGAAGGTCTTCAAAAGAAACTGATAGATGAGGTTGATTTCATCTTATTGATCGATTTCAAAACAGAAGCATACCCTACGCTGGACAAACTCTTGGAGATCGCTAAAACGTATGGGGATTTGCTTTATTCCGATCAAAATCCTGATGGCCTTAAACTGGTTATTTCCGGCAACAGACCAAAGCCGTCAGATTATAAAAATTACCCAGATTACATTCTGTTTGATTATCAAAGTCTGGAACTGGACGAGAAGTTGCCTTGGGAAAAAATCGGAATGGTAAGCTTGAGTTTTAGACAATTTTCAATCTGGAATGGGAAAGGAAGAATAGTAGAAAGTGAAAAAAGCAAATTGGATCAGTTTGTATCCAAAGTTCATTCCTTTAACAAGCCGGCTCGTTTTTGGGGGACTCCGGACAGTAAAACAGCCTGGAAAGCTTTTTATGAAATGGGGGTAGACTATATTAATACCGACCAACCAAGCGGAGTATATACTTATTTGAAGAACCTCCCCCAAAGCACCTATTCAAACGCTGATTTTCACACTGTTTATACCCCTGCTTTTGCTGCCGACAATACGTCAGCCCAGGTACAGAATGTGATCTTAATGATTGGGGACGGGACTGGCCTTGCACAGATTTCAGCAGGATTATTCACTAATAAGAATGTGCTGAATCTTGCTCAGATCCGAAGCATTGGGCTAGTCAAAACTCAGGCGGCAGATGATTTTACGACCGATTCTGCTGCAGGTGCAACAGCCTTTTCCACAGGTCATAAGACCAATAACCGTGCGCTGGGAGTTGATCCTAAGGGAGAGCCACTTCAGAACCTTCCGGAATTACTACATACCAAAGGATATTATTCAGGAATCATCACGACAGATCAGATGACGGGCGCTACTCCGGCAGCCTTTTATGCACACGAATCTGAGCGGGACAATTCCAATGAAATAGCTGCTTGGCTGGCAAAAAGTCCGATCAATTTATTTTTAGGTGGTGGAAAAAATAATTTTACTCAATTGGGTACAGACCGAATTTCCGAACTCGAGGATGCTGGTTATGAGTTATCCGATGCTGTTGAATCAATCGCTACTTCTGAATCCGACAAAGTAGGTGTATTTATTTCTGAAAGTTCTCCGCCAAGCATGGTAAAAGGCCGTGGTGATTTATTGGCTAAGAGCGCCACTTTAGCTTTGCAGTTTTTTGAAAAGCATCAAAAACCCTTCTTTCTGATGATTGAAGCTGCGAAAATTGACTCTGGAGGGCATGAAAATGACACAGAAATGATTGTCTCGGAGATGTTAGATTTTGATCAGGCTATCGGAACGGTAATGCAATATGTTGATAATCATCCCGGAACTTTGCTGATAGTGACGGCTGATCATGAGACCGGAGGGGTATCTATTCCCCAAGGTGATATCACGAAAGGTTCTGTGGAGCTCGCTTATCATAGCGATGACCATACCGGAATATTGGTGCCGCTATTTGCCTATGGCGCAGGATCAAGTGATTTTCAGGGTTTTATGGAAAATACGGAAGTACATACAAAAATCTTAAAGTTGTTGTCCTTCGACTGAGCTCAGGAACCCCCTTCGACTGAGCTCAGGTCCCTCTTTATGGCTATGCGTATAAATGCGGATTAATTTTTTAGGTAATTAATAGTTTGCCCTTTAATATTGAGTGATATCGTCTTAATCAAATTGATCAGAAGGATGATCTATAAAATAGTTCAAATAAGTAATGATCTTTTTAGAACATCATGCTGGATTTTTAGGTGTACTTTAAAGAGGTATACATGAAATACTTGGCTTTACTATTCTTCTTTACACTTCTTTTCCAAGCTTCTATCGCTCAGACCAATGAGGTCGGGATGAAAGCTGGTGTAATCGGTGTGGATGGAGCAGGTGAATTCGGTTATAATCTTGAGATTAATTATGGATATAGCCTAGAAAGATTTCCCCGTTGGTCTATTGGATTTGATTTGGGCTTTGCTAAACAGAACGATTTCCCGGATTACTTTGATAAGTCTTTTGTGTTTGCAGAAAATAATGGAGTGACAGCCAAGATTGATCAGCACATCAAAAGCCAGCGGTATCAAGATTCAAATGGATTTGCATTCAGTAGTTACAATGTGAACTACTTAAGGTTTCTTTTGAAATTCAGAACCGTATCTTTTAAGGGACTCGATTTAAATGTATTTACAGGGATTTTGATCAGGGATGAGAATAGTGCCGACTTTAGCTTGTATCACTATTCTTTAGACAATGAGGGTTTTGTGGATAGTTATAGATCAAATTACAGGTTATCGGATAATATAGTTTTTGGATGGCCGCTTGGAGTGGAACTGAAAAAGGAAATCACCTCTAAACTTAGCCTGAGCTTAGATGCGCTTTATGGAATTCCGTTTAATAGGAGTGTAGACAGACCGGTAAATTTCTACAGCAGACTGGGAGTAAGCCGTACGTTCTAAAGATTTAAATATTTATGTATATCCGTTTTCGACCAGTAAGGAAATGAATACATCATAAAGTTAGCTTAACTCTAGATTTAGGCCACTTCGGTCACCAGTCTTCGGTCTTCTGTCCAGTAGAGCAAAGGAATTTTGGCTTCTGGCATCATTGCGGATAATCGTATAAAAAATTAAGAAAAAAGCTACACCTAACCCTCATATTCGATCAATTCAAATCTATTTCCCCAAGGATCGTAGAAGAAAAGGCGCTCTCGACCTTCTATTTTAGTAGAATAACTGATTTTGATTTCTTTTTTCACTAAGAAAGCTTTTACCTCTTCCAAATTTTTAACTGCAAAAGCTGCATGACGTGCTGAGTTGGATTGATGACCTTCTTCTTCACGGATATGGATTTCATAATTGCCCAACTTGATCCAAATAGCACCTTTTGGATGCTCACCAGGGATTTCCTTCAGCATGAGTTTTTTGGTATAAAAGTCTCTGGCTGCTTCACTAGTGGCAGGAGGAACGGTTATCAGTATATGGTCAAAATTCAATATTTCCAGCATTCTTTTAATAATTAGCTATAATAGGATGGGTCTTTTGTACCAATGTCACAAGAAAATTAGAAGTCATCATGGCTTTCCCGGTTTCACGGATTTTCCCAACCAAATTTAATAGGAGCAATTTTGGATCTATAAACTTCGTCTATTTAAACCAAAAGATAAAAGGCCAACCGGAATTCGGTTGGCCTTTAGGTTACAAAACTGACTTGTCAGCCAGCTTCATAGGTGTGGTAGTCGGTGGTTTAATTTGTTATAGCATTGCAAAGAACATGTCCAGATCAGGAATCAGGACAATTCTTGTTCTTCTGTTGATGGCCATATTTTCAGGAGTGTCATTCTCCACGATAGGCATATAACTAGCTCTACCGGCAGCGATCATTTTCTCAGGAGCTACATTGTATTGCTCTTGTAGTTTACGTACTATACTCGTTGCTCTTTTTACTGATAGATCCCAATTGTCTTGAATCACACCTGTAGAGATAGTTCTTGGATCAGTATGTCCTTCGATCATCACCTGAAGACTTGGCTCAGCATTGATTACCTCAGCAAGCTTTTGAAGAAGAGGGTCTGCTTTGGAGTTGATTCTGTAGCTACCAGTATTGAACAATAGTTTGTCCGATACAGAGATCATTACTACAGTCTGGTCGATATCAATGTTTACATCATCCTCTTCTCCATCAACAGTTGTTTCTGTAATGTTTTTCTTCAAGTTGTATTCTACGGCTAAATTTACGGAATCCTCCAGCGTTTGAGCTTGAGCAAGTTTCTCCGGATCCACATTTGCCAGCGTTTGCTTCATTTTCTCCTTCGAGTTTTTGGACATCACAGTGGCACCTTCCAAACTTAGCATACCTTCATTTTGCAAGGTTAGTGCATCGTTAGTATCACGTAGAGAATTGATCCTGGAATTATATTCCGCCACTCTATTCTCGATGATCTGCATTTTTTCTTCTAGCTCAGCTTTTTCCTGCTCAGTAGTAGCCAGTTCAGTTTGGGTTTTAAAAAGATTGCTTTCTAATTCAGTGTATTTCTTTTTTGAAACACATGAAACCATGATAGTAGCTCCTAAAATTCCGGTTATAACTAGTGATTTTTTCATAGTTGATATTGTAGATTTCAAACTACTCAACCAAAGGAATTGCCATAAATAAGAAGTGGATGTTTGTACAGGCGTTTTTGAGGTAAATAAGCCAGTGAAGCAGGGAATTGAGGATTTTCCTGCCAAAAAGTTGTAGGTAAATCAGCTGTGTGTTTACAGCTGTTTCTGTGGAACTGTTCCACAGGTTGACTATTGACTTACTCAGCAATATGTACTATTCGAGTTGCCTGTTTAGTACTTTGAATTCATTCATGACACGATACGCTGCCCTGGTAATGTCGGATTGGAAGTTTGGGGAGCTAGTATCAAAATTTGCTGCGGTATAGCCTTGCCATATGGTGTTTCCCCGCTTGCTATCTATAACATAAATTACAAGCATTCCTTCGTTTTGGCTATATTTTACCTGGTTATAGGTTTCATCCTTCTCCTGCTCTTTTTCTTCTTCCCCTTTGTCGTTCACCACTGTCACCCCACCTCTTTTCAGCCAATAGTCAAATTCCGGCTGTACGTAACCCCGATATTTTATTGAATCCATAAAAATCTTATAGCTTACCAGCATATCAGGTTTTGAGTCTTGTTCTCTAAATCCTTGAGAACCTAGTCGAGCACCAATGGTAGCACTAAGCACCGGGGAGATCAAGGAGCTGTCCAATTCAGTAGGAACTACAAAAGCAAAGGTTTTATATCGCTTGAATGATCCTTGATAGTTATAATCGTAGTCAGTCACATAATCTTTGGAACTAAAGCAACCGCTGCATGCAAAAATCAATAAGGCGAAGAGCAAGTAAAAATTTTTCATGGCTTTTCAGGTTAAAAGGTTGATGGTATAGATCTATTTACGCATTCATTGATCGAATTGGATTCTCTTAAATTTAGCACTTGATTAGTGAAAGTAAAAGGTTGGTCTTCAATTATATATATTATTTTTTTTATGTTTGATCACTCCTTACGTGAACTAAAATTTCTATTAATTTATTGAATGAATAAATTTGCGTATGACTATTGAAAAACTGATTGAAGAAGCTTCAGTATGTAGCCTATGCAAAGAATTTCTTCCATTAGGTCCACGTCCAGTATTTTCAATTCATCCTGAAAGTAAAATTTTACTGATCGGCCAAGCTCCGGGAACTAAGGTGCATAACAGTGGTATTCCTTGGGATGATGAGAGTGGAAGAGAGCTTAGACGTTGGCTGGGAGTTGATGAAACCCAATTTTACGATCCAAAAATCTTTGGGATCTTGCCGATGGGATTTTGCTACCCAGGCAGGGGGAAAGGCGGAGATATGCCTCCAAGATCAGAGTGCGCCCCACAATGGCATGCTAAGCTGAGGGAAAAGATGCCCCAGATTCAATTGACCATTCTCATAGGTCAATATGCGCAGAAATATTATTTGCAAGAAGATAGAAAAAGAACCCTGACCGATACTGTGCGGGCATATGAAGAATATCTGCCTGAATTTTTGCCTCTAGTACATCCTTCGCCCCGAAACCGCATCTGGCAAAGAAGAAATCCTTGGTTTGAAGCGGAAATAGTACCAAGATTACAACACATTATCTCGCACGCGATCGATGGAGGTTAAAGCTAATGTCCGAGTTCTAGTATAGTTTAGGTCTCAGCTCGTTTAAACTGAGCCCTCTTTAAGTTAATTCACCCTCATCCTGATTAGTAGGGTTCAGATCTGTGAAGATATGTACTCACCGGAAAAAGCAAGTAATTTTCATTCCAATTGATTACTGCTTCTGACCAATGAGATCTGACATGTTTCGTTTGATCAGCATTTTGTCTGCAGTAGACTGAGCTAGATTGTAAGCTGATTGATAATGTGTAAGGGCTATATCAGTATTAATCTCAGTGTACAGGTTCCCTAGAAGGGAAAAATAAAACTGATTGTCGCTAAGGTTCAGCTCTTCTGCAGCTAGAATAGCATTTGCATTTCCATGTACTTTGGAAAGCGCATAGACCCTGTTAAGTGCTGCTATCGGTGAATATTCCAGTTGTAATAAGTGATCATAACTATTCAGAATTTGCTTCCATTTTTCTGGAGTATCTTCTTTCTGCGTGTGCCAAGCGGCGATTGCAGCCTCTAGATGATACTTTGATAGATTGTTTCCAGTTGCAGCATTATTCAGGAAATAGTTGCCACGGGCAATCAGTTCTTGGTTCCAAAGTGTTTCATCTTGTTCGTGGTACAGGAGCATTTCTCCATGCTCATTTGTCCGTGCTTCAAATCTGGAAGAATGGAAACACATGAGAGCCATCAATGCATTCACATTAGGATTATTGGTTGCAGCATTTTGGATGAGCATGTAGTTAAGCCGCATTGCTTCCATGCAAAAATCCTTTCTAAGTTGTGTTTCTTGGGAAGTAGAATAATATCCTTCGGAAAAAAGAAGGTATAGTGTCGTCAGTACATTTTCGAGTCTCTGCCCGATTTCTGAAATGCTTGGTTGGCAGATTGGTAGATTTGCCTCTTTCAATGCTTCTTTGGCCCGATTGATCCGCTTATACACCACCTCTTTGTTGGTTACAAAAGCATCTGCAATTTCCTGTGCGCCAAAGCCACAAAGCAAATTCAAAGCTAAGGCTATTTGGGAGGCAGGGGGAATAATAGGATTACAGACAGTGAATATCATTGCCAATTGGCTATCGGAAATGTTCTGGTAGGAAAGGTCCAATACCAATTCTTCACTGGGTAAAGCATCGCGTTTTAGTTGCGGCGAGAGCTTGGTGTCAAATAGTTGACCCCTTTTCAGATGATTCTTTGTCTTGTTTTTGGCAACGGTGTAGAGCCAGGCTGTGGGGTTTTCCGGCAACCCGTGATGACTCCAGTTTTCCGTGGCAGCCAAGAAAGTGTCGCTGACAATATCTTCTGCCACTTCCACATGGGCTATCCCAAAGAGATTGATCAGTACTGAGACAATCTTCTGATATTCATTTCGAAAAAGATGGGGAAGTAATTCTTCGTTGTTGTTCATGTATGTGCACTACAAAATCAAAAGAACTGGTGAAAAGAAAATGGAAAAGCGATTCATAGCAATCGCTTTTCCAACCTTCTCAATATTCTGCTGGCGTTACTGCTTTTCTGATTTCTACGTTTCCACCAAGTTCTAATATTGGACATCCATTCGCTATCTCGACTGCCTCGTCATAATCGGCAGCCTTGATAAAGATCATGCCTCCGATGGCTTCCTTAATTTCAACATAAGGACCATTGAGAATCTGATTCTTTGGCTTTACAATCTTTCCTTCCCGGTCCCAGCGCTGGATTGGGCGGGAAAGTTTGTACTCGTTGGTTAATTTACCAAACCAATCTTGCCATTGTTTCAGCTGATTTTGGAACTCTTCAGCTGATGGTTGGTTTTCTTTACCGTTGAAGTCTCTTCTGAATATTAATAAGAATTCGTCCATTGTTCTATTTTTTTTCAAGATACGTAATCAACCGAATTGCCCTGCAGTATATGAGCCTGCTTTTACTGGGAAAGCTGCCTGTAGCCTGTTCCAAGTATTGATTGAAGTAATAAGAAGTGTTAGATCAATCAACTCCTCTTCAGTAAAATGCCCACTTGCCTGGGAATAGATCTCATCGCTGACATGTACGGCAGTAACTGCTTCTGCGAATGCCAAGGCGGCTCTTTCGCGATCAGTATAGTATGGAGTTTCTCTCCAGACATTCAAGCCATAAAGCCGTTGTTCGGTTTCGCCTCCTGCTCTTGCATCTTTTGAATGCATATCCAGACAGAAGGGGCATTGATTGATCTGAGAAACCCGGAAGTTTATCAACTCTTGTAAGGGTCTTTCAATGGTAGAGTTTTTCAAATACCCTCCCAATGCAAAGATTGGCTTCAACCCATTTGATGGTTTTTCTAATAAATTAATTCGCTTTTCCATGATGTTAAAATTTAGATTGTTATAGGGTTAAGACAATCATGTTTTGCGATCTGGACATTTTTAAAAAAGTTTTTTAGAAAAAAAATTAACCGCGGAGGGCGCGAAGGAGACGCAAAGGACACAATTTAATCAGCATGCTCATGGGAAAATTGCCCAGGATTAGACATTTTTACTTTTATCCCAACGCTAATAGATATGAATAACAGCTTTTATAGTGTTTTTGCTGTGGCACTAGTTTGTGGCTTTTTTTCCTGCGGAAGAACCACTACGGACGATAAAAAGTCTACCAACTTTTCATTCGAAGTTATTGATTCAGTCCAAATCAACTATTTGGGAGAAATGAAGCTAATAGACTATGATCCCAAATTGGATAAATACCTCTTGACCTCGGATGATTATATGGAGTATATGGAAGTGATGGAGACTGGGGAAATTCTCACTCACCATAAATTGAGCTTCGATGGAGTAGATGCAGTTGCTTCTGTGCTGGGGATAGGATATGTGGGGAGTGATGTAACAGTGATGTCAGAAACCAAAGGCTATGTTAGGTTTAGGGATGCTAAGAAAGTTGGAGAAATACAGATTCCATATGAATTTCAACCATACATGTTCTTTCAGAAGCTGGGTGTCTTTCAGGATGCTAACATGATTTATTATCCAAAACCATGGCCTGCCTCTTCAAATGTCTCAATGGGAGAAATTGAGTTTTATAAAACGCTCTATAATTCACCAATTCTTGAAGGACAGAATCCAGATACAGGAGATACTATAACTACTGTAAAATTGCCCGCAACTTCTGATTTGCTAAATGGGCAAATGCATGGAATGCTATTTCCTGTTTACACGCGAACAAATGAAAATTTGCTTTTAAGTACTTGGTTTGAACCTAAAATTTATGTTTATGAAAAAGGGGAAACAGGATTTGATTATCAGAAAACAATAGCCATTGCGATACCCGAGTGGGTAGAAAATATACCGGGTTCTTCAGAGGATCCTTCACACTATTATCTTCAAAATAATAGGCAAATTGGAGGTGCTGTCACCAATCTTTTCATGCTGGGAGAATACTTCGTAGCTGTCTACCACAAAGGACTTTCAGAAGAAAATCATCCTGAAAGAGGGGGGGATGCTCATGAATATATGATGTCCGTTCGTAAGCTAGATCCTTTCAATGCTGCAATTTTCGATAAAGACTTTAATCAACTTGACGTAGATGTGCCTTTTCCTACTACCGGCGATAGTCCAACTGTGATAAATAAAGATGGACAATTTGTAGTTTCTAAAGTTGCAGGTTTATCTGAGACCGAGGACGATGGGATCGTATTGTATAAGTTGAGATTAAGCAGAAAGTAATTAATTTTTCAAGCATACCCTCAACCCTTCCTTCATCAAGGTAGGTTTAAGTCCATAAGTTTTCTCGATCTTAGTGGAGTCAAAACAGTAATCCGATTCGAGCTGGTACCGAAGCTCTACAATCTCTTTCATCACCGGCATGAAGATCCCGATAGATTTGACAAGCCATGCTGGCATCACTTGTAGTTTGAGCTTAGTATTTTGCTGATGATTGATCATTTCTACTATTTCTTTTACTGAATAATAAGAGGGATCAGTCGGGAGGTTCCATGTTTGGTTCCAAGAGTCTTCCTGTAGCGCTAGGAAGGCAGTTGCTTTGCCAGCATCCGGGATATAGATGAAGGAATGCTTCTTGTCTGCTGCGTAGAGCCATTGCGCATTTTTACCGGCTTTCATCCGCTTGATTACTATTTCCTCTAAAAAAGAATTACTGGCTCCTGGCCCATAGAAATCGGGCGCTCTTGCTACCAAGGCGGGAATATTTCCTGTTTTTACATCATTCCATAGCATTTCTAGAATTTGTTTTCTGACTTTTCCTTTTCTGCTAGTGGCCTTCAAAGGAGTATCTTCTGTGAGGTGACTAATTTGAGCCGGATCACAGGCATACATGTTGTCAAAAAACACCAGTTTGGCACCGTGAGCTATGCAGGCATCTAGCGTGTTCCTCATGATTTTGCGCCAATCCCTTTCCCAAATACCGGCTTTATATTGAATACCTGCTAATAAAAAGACAACGTTTGACCCCTTGACCGCATCTGAAACTGCTTTTGCATCTAACAAGTTGCCAGAAACCAACTCATCTGAGGGGTTTACTTTTTTTGGACTTCTACTGAATTGGCGGACTTTGATTCCTGATTTGTCCAGTTCAGAAGAAACAATTGTAGCGATGTTACCATTAGCCCCAAGAATTGTGTGAGTTGACATTGGTTGTAGGTTTAGTTGTGCTGGTTAAAAAAGATGATAATTTCTATGGCCGCCTCAAATTATGATCACAAATATAGTTGTCAATACTGCTAATCTTTTGATTATTTTATAATTAAAGAAGCAAAATCAATATAAACTGATTCAATAGTATTAGCTAGCTGCTTGATGTTGAGTTATAAAATGATTACGGGGGAATACCTCCTTTGCAAAATATCTATTGCTTACTCTCTGGATGTAAATGATGGCATAGCATATGTACTACTCAAAGTAATGCGTCTCCAAGTCGCGTGGATTGACTTAAAATATTGTTTTATAAGAGGTTAGGTGGGGAAAAAACGAGGGTTTTTGCCTCACAATGTGGATGTATTGAACATTTTAGTTAATCTATATTATTAAGTGTAACTAAATCTTTTGTTTATGTGTATGAAATTTATGTTAAGAATTTTTTTGTTTTCTTTCATTTTATGCATTGTAAATGGATGTATTTCTGTAGATGATTTAGTGGCTGATAAAAAGAATGAAGGAACAATCAGTTGTATGGTTAATGGTGAACTTTTTGAAGTAGAAGGAGGAAAGGGGTTGGCGGCTTCGGAACATTTATTAGCAGACATGGTGAAGGAGGACGGTTCATTTTTGCTGACTGTATTCGGAGTCAAAGTCCAGGAAGATAAGAAGGGGTTGGCAATTGGTTTTAAACTCGGCGGTGAAAAAGTGGCAGATGTAAATCCGGGAGATGTCTTTACTGAATGGGAAGTGCTGGATGAAGTAGAAGGGACATTTGAAGGTGCTATGGGCGGAGTAGAAGAAAGAGAATCAGTCAGTACGCCAGACCATTTACTTAAAGCAAGTTCAAATCATACTGGAGAAATGAGCCTGACTATTGATGCTATTGATACAGTAGAACAGCGAATATCAGGGACTTTCAGCTTCACTGCAAAGGATAAAGAAAATGGTACCATCATGGAGATAAAAGACGGTGTATTTGAAAATGTGAGGTGGGAAGAAAAGACTGCTCCTTAAGGGAGTTTTTAGAGATAACTCAATCAAAATACAATTATAAACCACTTAAATTAATTATTATGATTAGCACACTTAACCTTAAGAACCTTCTGCTGGCCGCTTCAGCTACAGCTTTTGTAGCTTCATGTACCCCAGATGAAGAAACCGCTCCGCTAAGTGCAGAGAGTGAAGTAACAATTTCGGCAACTGTCGGAAACAGCAATGACGATCCAAACGCCCGTACCACAAGTTTGGTTTATGGCAATTTTGTCATCACGGACGTAAGGGTATCACTTGACAATGTGAAATTGAACCTTAGAGCGACCAGCGAAGACAGCAAGAAACCAGCTATTGTTCATATCAGAACAAATACGCCTCAAACGCTAAGCCTGGTGAAAGATGGCCAGGTTATCGTAGCACCTATTGGAAGTGCAATGGCATATGATGGCATTTATGGTAAGCTTGATTTTGATTTGGTGAAAGCACAGGATGTGCCTGAAGATGATGAAATGTATGGATACTCAGTAATTGCCAAGGCAACTTGGTTTGACACTCCTGCAGTGATGTACATCGACCTAGAAGATAAAATGGAGCTGATGTTTAATAAAGGATTGGAAGTGAAAGGTGCCAAAAATCTTTTGTTGACCATGTACATGGATAAATTCCTTGAAGGTGTGTCTCCATCTTTGGTGGCTGATGGCAACGGTGACGGTCTGGTAGAAGTGGGACCAAACAATGAAGATGGGAATGGCGAAGCTTATGAAGCACTACTTGCTAATATTGAAAGTGCCATGGTCATGAAAAACGGAGAATTCAAAGACAAATAATCCGATAGTATAGGCTTTGGCCTGAAATGATCAAGCATCAGCTTAATGAGAAACATTTCATTATGCTGATGCTTTTTTTGTTGGTAATAGGTAACGACGGATACACTAGGAGATATGTAAGGCCAAAACTTATTGCAGGTCTCCGATAGCATCATTCCGAATTAAAATTCATAAATTTTTTACCGCCACACGAGCAAAGCTTGAAAAGAATAGTTGGGCTTTCAGCAACTACAATGCTTGAAGTCAGATACATGCTTTTGCTATTTGTGAAGCCGCCTCCGTGTATTATTATAGATTTGAAGTAATCGTTTTACGAAGTTTGCGTAGCGTGTTGTCAATCAAATGTTTTAGGTGATTTTAATAAAGGATATCATGAAGTAATGAATTGCCTCTACAGGTATACCAAAGTGGAGAAGAAATCAACTTGCTGCTGAAACAGTCAAAAAGTTAATTTTTCACCATTTTAAAAAATGACCAGACCTTATAAATAAAAGGTTATTCTTTAGTGACCGGTAGGCCCGTTTCCAGCTTCATTGGAAGAATAAGCCAAAAGATGGTGGGTCATCAGGATTTTTTTAGAATTTTGTATCGTTTAAGTAGGGTGCTTCGTCATGATAAAAAAACGCAGCATGAACTCTTTTTTGAAATTTTCTTTGTTCCTGTTTCTTGTCAGTCATTCGACATCAAATAGTACATCGGATGCTTCATATGAGAAAAGTGTACAAATGCTTGATAGGGGAAAAGTATATCAGCAGGATCATAATGTTGAGGAGACTTCAGATATATGCTCTAGCTATAGCGTTTGATAAATGAAATAAAATTCCTTTAGGGAAAAGAAATAGAATAGATAGCGCTTGGATTGAATTGGACAGATCAGGAGCTGATAGATGGTTGCAAACGTCGCTCAGCTAAGCATGAGGAGTGTTTCTACAAAACATACTATGGTTATGTCATGGGGATAAGTCTGTCCTATTCAAAGGACAAGGATACAGCCATGGAAATTTGTAATGACAGTTTCCTCAAATTTTTTGATTCGATCAAAAAACTTCAGGATTCCCAGTCTGCTAAGGCCTGGCTCAGAAGAATTACCATTAATACGGCCATAGACTATTACAGAAAAAATAAAAAATTTCAAAACACAATAGAAGCTGATGGAACTACAGAGGCATTCTATGAAGTAAGTGGTCTTGATTCTTTAGGGTTTCAGGACGTGATTAAATTGATCAACCATCTGCCAGAGGATCATCGATTGGTGTTCAACTTGTATGAAGTGGAAGGATATAGCCACCGGGAAATAGCAGAAAAACTAAGTATCACCGAAAGTTCGTCCCGTGTCTATCTATCCCGCGCAAAGAATCAACTCAGGCACTTGGTTAAATTACACATGAAGGAATATGAAGGAAGATAAGCTTGATAAACAAATTGCTGCTTCCCTTAAAAAACACTTGGGGGAAGCATCAGTTCCCTATGAATTGGGAGCCTGGGAAGGCTTTCAGAAAAAGAGGAGACAAAGAAAATATAAGGGAATTGCCATTTGGGCAAGTTCCATTGCTGCTTCGATCGCTTTACTATTATTAGTTGCGAATGCAATTGATTTGAAAGAAGGTGAAGATGATGCAGCAACTCAACTCGCAACCGAAAAAGCAACTGAAAAGACACTGATCACAGAAGACAACAGCACTGTAATCCTGAAGGATTCTCTTGAGGTAAGACAAGAAGAAATAGGAACTGAACCGTTAGCTTCAAGGGAGCAAAAGGGTAATAAAGTTGACCAGAAAGGAAACTTGAAGACTAAGAATCCAATTCTTCCAACGAATAAACGGGCTTCAGATACTGTGGAGGTTCCGCTGAGAGATTTACGGGAAGAGACCATTAATACTGAGCAATTAATTGTTGAGCTTCCCAATGTGGAGCAGCAAAAGGCTTTTCCTGAGGCTGAGAAAGCATTACCTGATCAAAATGTTGCTGAATCTGTAAAAGAAGAAAAGGCTGTGGCCGTTCCAAAGGAGCAGGTGATTGAAGAGAAGACCCTTCCACTGGAACGGGTGATCGAACAAACTATTGCAGAAGCAGATCCAGTAGAAAAGGAAAAAGCTCCCCTAATCCAGGATCCACAAACGATGATCAGTGAAGCAGACTTCCCGGAAATTTCCAAGGAGAAGACAGCAGTAAATTTGGGGATGGGTGTATCCCCGGGATTTGGAATGATGCAAGCAGAGAATACAGTGACTTCTGCTTCTTCTATTGGAGTTGGAATGTTGGTGGATGTCAATCTGCCGGGTAAAATTGTCTTGGGGTCAGGAGTAGGAGTTAATTATCTCAATCAAGTCAATGAAATGGAAAGTGTTTCGATGGCTTATGGTAACAGCTATCCGCAAACGGATAAGATTGAAGTGCGGCAGATGCAATTAGAAATTCCTGTGTTTGTAAAATACCCTGTAACCAGAAATAATTCAGTCTCCATCCAAGCTGGCTTTTCCAACTTCTATTCCCTTAATCAAAAAGCGGATCAGAAAAGCGAGTATACCGCGCAGGTGCCTATGTTCAGTGAAGCTAATTCTTTTTCTATTGTAAAACAGAACATTCAAGAATCTACTCCACTTGAAACAAATAACGGGAAATTTTATCCATTTGCTACCCTGAATTTAGGGGTAAATCTCCGAGTGCTGGAGACTTCGGGGGCAAACTATTATATCATGCCTTTCTACAACTATCAGGTAAGGCAAATTTCCGGATATGGAAATACCTATGGCTTATTTGGTGCCAGCTTCAAAATGAATTTTGGTGGAGGAGGGAAGTAAAGCGATGGAGAAAGTAAGTATGAAGTATTGGGTAGCAGAGGTTAAGAGTCAGTCGCAGTGGCAGTGGGTATGGAATGTGGGGCGTGCGATGATTGAGGTGGAGAGACTGAAGACGGAAGACCGAAGAAGACCAATTCTGCCAAAGGCAGGTATAAGAAGATCAAGTCCGCAAATCCACAATGAGGTTCAGGTACAACGCCAGCGGCCAGTTGTTAGGTTTGGAGATTATCGATAATTCAGGGGCGTAGCCCTGACCTCTACCAACCTGAAGATTTATGATCGTATAGCCATTCGTGATGCATTGATGTGGGATGTGGGGATGCTCGCTGTAGGGTGCACGATGCTTGAGGTGGGGATACTGAAGACCGAAGACCGAAGAAGACCAATTCGCTAAAGGCAGATA